>Ga0210406_10000030_pt1 | contig 226774 bp, 187 predicted proteins | sample IncBWC30MmetaG_FD_155454 | JGI IMG/M metagenome (GOLD analysis project Ga0210406, IMG submission 155454) | Forest soil microbial communities from Barre Woods Harvard Forest LTER site, Petersham, Massachusetts, United States - Inc-BW-C-30-M | ecosystem: Environmental > Terrestrial > Soil >... | reverse complement strand
CGCTTACTTCTTTCAACCCTACGTAGACGCGCCGAACACGCGCGGCCTGCTCTCCGACGAGATGCAACCCATTAGCGGAATGCGCGAGCGACTCACCGGAGCAGATCGAGCAGGGTTGCAGCTCTGTATCCACGCGATTGGCGACCAGGCGATTTCAACTGTGCTCGATATGTTTCAGGACATCCAAAAAGTCAACGGCAGCCGCGACCGCCGATGGCGCATTGAGCACGCCCAGCACATGGCGCCAAAAGACTTTCAGCGCTTCGCGAACTTGCGCGTGATTGCATCGATGCAGCCATACCACGCCATTGATGACGGGCAATGGGCCGACCGGCGCATCGGTCCGATTCGCGCCCGGACGACTTACGCCTTCCGAACGTTCTTGGACAATGGTGTGCGCCTCGCATTTGGCACGGATTGGACCGTCGCACCGCTGAATCCCATGATGGGCCTCTATGCTGCCGTTACCCGTGCCACGCTTGATGGTAAGCATCCCAATGGCTGGGTGCCTGAACAAAAAATCAAAATCGAAGAAGCCATCGAGGCCTACACCATGGGCTCAGCCTACGCAGAATTCCAGGAAAAGGAAAAAGGATCGATTACCCCCGGCAAGCTCGCCGATCTGGTGCTCGTGAGCGACGATTTGTTGAAGATCGATCCGCCTGCAATTCGCGACGCCAAAGTCGAAATGACCATGGTCGATGGCAAAATCGTCTACGGCGGGCCGCCGCAGTAGCTCGCCGGGCGGCCGAAGAGTGAAACCACGAAGGACACGAAGGAGCACGAAGAAAAAACTTAGGGACTCTCCTTCGTGTACCTTCGTGTCCTTTGTGGTTAGCTCTTGCCTCAGGCACGAAGTCGCGGAAATTAGGGCTTGCTTTCCTTCGAACCAGCTTCCAGTAGACGCTTGGTGAGAAGCACTAGGCCGATGATCTGAGTCCATTCTGAAACGATGTTCCCAACCACCTGTCCCCATTTGGAATTTGCTTCCATCGACTTGAACAGAAGTATCCACGCGATTCCTGTCACTACCAGGAAGATGGTGAGCGAGTGGTCGTCGAGAAAGCAGAGCACGCGATTCACCGGCTCCTTCCGTGGCTTGCGGCTCTCCGCAGAGCCCTTTTCGTACATGTGCTTGGTTGCGAGAACGGTTACTACGACGCCTGACCAATCCGCGATGGCGTTGCCGAAGAAGGATCCGAAATGGGTGCTGGGATCGGAGTAGATGTAGAGCACAGTCCAGAGCAGCACGATCGCCGCGGTCGTGAGGCTAAGCGAGTGTCGACGCAGAAAACTCTGTCTCTGACGATTCGTGGCAGGCATTTGTAAACGCAGATTACTTCAGAGCGTCTCGGAGTTGCTCGACTTCTTTACGAGAATGGAAATGCCGGCGGGAGCCAAGGTCGTTCTCGAGAATTCGGATGAGTTCTGAATCTGGCAGTGCACGCGTTATCTGTAGCAGGCGATCGAGTTCAGATCGGACGATAGCTGTTTCGCGTTCGTCAGCGTCCCGGCGAAAGGCTCGAGCAGCGGCAAGAAGCGAATCGTATTCGAGAGCGCTGTCCTCATGCAGATACCCGCGCAGGAAGTTGCTCAAAGCGGAGTAATCCGTGGGATCGATTTTGGAACGACCGCTAGTTCTCATGCAGGTTTCCAGCAGTCTGGATAACTGGTAAGTACGTAGTAGTCACTCGCGCTTACGAACTTCAAGACTGCCACCGCGTGCGAGCATGGGAACGATTGTGTCTCCCCACGCCTCACGCTTCTTCCGATCGGAGAGTTGCTGTCGTAATCGAGTACCAGATTGGAATGGCCGCCAGGCCTCTGCAGCCAGCGATCGATCTTTTCAGTGTTTTCGCGAATGGCGGCGGCGACTGCCATCTCCGCCGTCGCTCGGTCGGTGTACGAAGAAGCCGCCGAGACATCTTCGCTTTGAACCCGCTCGCGCAGCTCAGCGTCGGTCTTCCCCACATGACGCTGCAAAGTGTGCCCTCCGCGCCCTTCATCGCGCGTCAGGTCGTGGCGGTTACTCGCATCGAGCGACACGCGCTCGACGGGTTGCCTCGCGGGAACGACAGGTTCGTGATTTCCGGAGACCAGTCGAAATCCCGCATAACCAATCAGCAGCACGGTAATGCCCGCTAATCTCGTCTTTGTAGCTCTCTTCACGACAGCCATTGTAAGGCGCAAATCGATCTGTGTAAGAACCATCCGCTATTCAAGAACCCTCATCCAACCCTCCAGAGAAGAGGGCATGTATCTGCTACGTGTGTGGAGAGCATTCTTAAAGGCGTTTAAGGACGTTGACCAGCACCACCTGCTGGCCTTCGCCGGCAGTCTTGCCTACTACTTCTTCATGTCGCTGATCCCGTTTCTGATCTTCCTGGCCAGCCTGCTCGTCTACATTCCCATCCCGGGACTGTTCGACTACATTCTCGGCGGACTCTCGCACATGTTTCCTCCTGACTCGATGGCGATGGTTCGCAAAGTGCTCGCCGACCTCATAAACACGAACCGCAAGAGCTTCCTGTCATTCGGGATTATTGGCACGATCTGGTCGGCCTCGGGCGGCTTCAGCGCGATGATCGAAGCATTGAACGTGGCTTATGACGTGCAGGAGGGACGCCCATTCTGGAAGACTCGATCGCTCGCTTTGCTGCTAACGATTATCGTTGGAGCGTTGGTGACGATTTTGCTTTTCGCGATGTTCTTCGGCCCGCAATGGGGAGGAGCACTGGCGGCCAAGCTGCACCTGAGTCCTTTGTTTACCGCGAGCTGGTTTTATTTTCGCTGGGTGCTAGCCGCATTGTGCGCGCTCTTGTCGGTCGAGGTCATCTACTACCTGGCGCCTAACGTCGAGCAGCGCCACTTCCCGCAAACCATTCCCGGATCGGTAATGGCTGTCCTGCTGTGGGTTGGTGCTTCCTACGCTCTCGGCTTCTACCTTCAGCACTTTGCTCAACTCAGTAAGAGCTACGGCACATTGGGGGCCGTCGTAGGCCTGCTGCTATGGCTCTATGTTTCCAGCGCTGCGATCCTGATCGGCGCCGAAGTCAATGCTGAACTGGCGAGAGCGGTTGGCAAGGAGCCTCCGGTGAAAGAGGCGGTTGAGCCCGGGAAGGAAGAGATACCTCAGATTCGGCGCGCGAGTTGAGTCCTCGGGCATCGGCCGCTCTTAGAATGCAAGCGTGGTGTAGAAGGTCTCTCAGGCCTCAGCACAGCTCAAGATTGACGCGGACTCTTTGCGAGTGAATCTTTAGCCGCAAACCAAATTGCGGAGGCATTCTGATCTCAGTGCAGGAGGATATCGAGACGAGCATAGAATTACTGACTAGTTACTAGTTATTCTCTCGGGACAAGAGACTGTTTTGTCCCACGCGTTTCTCTTTTATTTTCAAGCTCTTAAGCTCTGTCCCGCTGTCCCGGCACTTAGGCTTGCGGGACACCGGGACAACGTCAAGATTCGTCGCGAAACGCAAATAAATTAGCGGCAGGAAGGATTACTAGTAAGTACACTCACGGAGAGACTCACGTGGTTGTTTCCGGCTCCCTTAGAACGAGGTGGTTAGCCTCTTCGAGCCCGATTGGTCAGCTCAGCAGAGAATCCAAGACTCGCAGATTTTCCTTTCGGGATGCTTAGCGACTTCCATTCGGCACCGCGAAAATGTTTTGCCAGCAGGATGATTTGACCAACGTGTTCGGCATAGTGCGTCATTTGACGGCTGATCGCTTCGAGAACCGTGTGCTCCTGTCCCCGAATTGTGACTTTTCGGTCGAGGTCTGCGGCAGTGAGCGGTTCAATCGCTGCGAAGACCAGATTCCATCCCTGATTCCACCAGAGCAACACTTGCTCGGGCGTGGTGGAAGAGTCCAGTAAGAACTCGCTGTCGCGATCGCGATTCGGCTTCTCGCCATCGCTGGTGAGGAAGTTGGTCCAGCGCGAGCGCATGTTTCCCGCCATGTGCTTCACGATGATCGCAATCGAATTCGCTTCTGGATCGATAAGTCGAAACCAATCTTCGGAGCGTAGCTGCGAGAAGGCGGTTTCGGTGCGGGTTTTGTAGCCACGGAAGGTTCGGAGTGCTTCCGTGAGGAAGGCGGATTTGGTGTCGGGCATGAGTGGTTGCTCCGAGGAAAGTCTAGAAGTGGTAGCGAAAAGCCCGGCCGAGGGCGGCCGGAACCACGTAAGCACTTCAGTTCGATTCTATCTAAAGCGAAAGAGCCTCCATTCGTGGAGGCTCTTTAACTTGACTACTGAGAACTGATCACTTCATCAAATCGAGCTCATATTCGACAGGAACTCGCTGTTGGCTCGAGTTTTGCCGAGTTTATCGATGAGCAGTTCCATGGCTTCCACAGGTGATAGCGGGTTTAGCACTTTGCGCAGTACCCAGATGCGTGCCAGATCATCCTTGGGAATGAGCAGCTCTTCTTTACGCGTACCGGACCGTTGAATATCAATCGCCGGGAATACGCGCTTGTCGACCAGCTTGCGGTCGAGGATGATTTCCATGTTGCCCGTGCCCTTGAATTCTTCAAAGATTACGTCGTCCATGCGCGATCCGGTTTCGACTAGCGCGGTGGCGATAATCGTCAGCGATCCGCCTTCTTCGATATTGCGGGCTGCGCCGAAGAAGCGCTTCGGACGTTGCAACGCGTTGGAGTCCACGCCGCCCGAGAGCACTTTTCCCGAAGGGGGAACGATGGTGTTGTACGCGCGTGCTAGTCGCGTGATGGAATCGAGCAAGATCACAACGTCGCGTTTATGCTCGACCAGGCGCTTTGCCTTTTCGATCACCATCTCGGCTACTTGCACGTGGCGCGCGGCCGGTTCGTCGAAGGTCGAAGAGATGACTTCGCCTTTTACCGAACGCTGCATGTCTGTGACTTCTTCCGGACGCTCGTCGATCAGCAGCACAATCAACACAACTTCGGGATGATTCGTGGTGACCGAGTTTGCGATCGCCTGCAGCAGCATCGTCTTGCCGGTGCGTGGAGGAGCGACGATCAGTCCGCGCTGTCCTTTGCCGACGGGAGTGAGCAGATCCATCACGCGCGCGCTGATGTTCTCGCGCACGGTCTCCTGCTTGATGCGCTCTTGCGGATAAAGCGGCGTCAGGTTGTCGAAGAGGATCTTGTTGCGGGCTTCGTCGGGCGACTCAAAGTTGACGGCCTCGATCTTTACCAGAGCGAAGTACTTCTCGCCTTCGTGCGGCGGACGAACCTGGCCGCTTACCGTGTCGCCGGTTTTGAGGTCAAATTTGCGTATCTGCGATGGAGAAACGTAGATGTCATCCGGACCGGGCAGGTAGTTGTAGTCGGGAGAGCGAAGGAATCCGTAGCCGTCAGGCAGGATTTCGAGGACGCCTTCTGCGAAGATGTGTCCTTCTTTTTCGCTCTGTGCTTGCAGGATCTTGAAGATAAGGTCCTGCTTGCGGAGACCGCTGGCGCCCGGGAGTTCCAGGGAGCGCGCGATGCGGGTTAGTTCTGTGATGTTCTTTTCTTTCAGTTCAGCGATGGTCATGATCACCTACGGGAGTTTTGCAAAGGGAGGTAACTGGGAAAAATTCGAGAAAAACTTCTGAAAACCTGCGAAGGATCCTGGGGGAAAGTTCGCCGCGCGGGCGCGCGGCGGAGGCTGCTTAAGCAGCCCGCCGCTGCGGCTCGAACGCTTCTTCAGTCGAACCCATTACTCGATCTGGGTTGTTTGCCCTGCCAACACGGCTCAGGACGTCATTCATCGTTTCCTGAACTCGGGTGTTGGGCTTGTGAAACTTGCGAGTGGCCTTCGAAGCCACCTGACAAAGGAGGTAACGGTTCTGCACCGTACCGAGAGCATCATAAATCAAATCAGAGCGCATAGTATTAGGTTTTTCCTTTCTCTTTTAAAATCTTTAGGATACATCGCCTTCTTACCACCCTCGCAATGTCCTACAGGAACCCAGGTAAGCAGTTGCTTACCGATTAGACGGCACAAAGGCCCAAAAAGTCGCGGATCTTACTTGTATTGACTGCGTGCAGCGGATTTTTCTTCCGGGGGAGAAACTCTAGCGCGCGATAGGAGATGCCAAACCAGCTTGTAGAGTTGCTCAGATCTAGCCAGGATCGTTGAAATCCTGTGCGAGAAGCCGTAGGGTAACCCCTCAAATAGCACCGGTCAAGGAAAATATTAGGGCGTGTAAGCGCCTGAAACCAGGGCGTAAACACCTAGTCATGCGGGCTTTCCTGCGCTCTTGACGCACGTTTATCCCTCATTTCGCGGCTCCAAGTTGCAGGTCTGGGGCGTTCCGTGACCGCAATCAGGGCTCGCTTGCGCCCATCCAACCGCGCCCCGCAGGCTCGATGGCTCCCCTTAAACGGGTTCAAAACGCGCCCCCTAGCACGTCTTTGTCACCCTTCACCCGCCATTTTCAGGGCTTCCAGAACAGTTTTGCGGCACTTCAAGCGCTGAATTGAGCACATACGAGCCGCTTTTGGGGACTCCGCGCGTCGAATTTGACGTCGCTATTGCCGAATTGCGCGGCGCTAAGGAACTAATTGCGGCGCGCTTTTGCCTGTAACCTTTACCGCCATGCTCGGTTTTCATCTCCGAAAGGGACGGATGTTCAGCCGGCGAGCTGAAGAGCAAGCCATGGCAACGGCGCAAATCGGAGTACCCAGGGACGCAAGCTTTGTTCCAACCCGCGCACCTGAAGCTCACGCGCATCGCGCAATGACCAATTCGCTTCCAGACGAAGATCTCATGTTGCAAGTGCGGGAAGGTGTCGGAGAGATGCTTGGCGTGTTGTTCGATCGCTACCAGAGTCCGCTGTTCAACTTCTATTGCCGGCTTACCGGCGATCGTACGGCGAGCGAAGACCTGGTTCAGGACGTCTTTTTCCGCATTCTGAAATATCGACAAACGTACAAGCCTGGCACTCCGTTTCGTGCCTGGATGTATCAGATCGCGCGCAACGCGCGGCAGGATTACCACCGCAAACATCCGCAGTCGCTGCCGTACGAGCCAGAGATGTCGCCCGCTGTGATCTCTGCCGACTCGGCTGACGCGGAGCAACAAGCAGCACTCTTGCATCGCGCGCTGCTGATGCTCTCGGACGAGAAGCGCGAAGTACTGGTGCTAAGCCGGTTTCAGGAACTCAAGTACGAAGAAATCGCGCGCCTGCTCGACTGCGAAGTAGGCACCGTCAAGGTGAGGGTTCATCGCGCACTGCGCGAGCTGCGCGGAATTTTCGAGAAGCTTACCAGCGCGAAGCTGCGGCCGCCGGACGCCGGCGAGAAGGAACTACTGTCATGACCTGCGAACATTTTTGCGAACTTTTGCCCGCGTACTGCGAGCAGCGGCTGACCTCCCGTGACACGGCCTTCGTCCGCGAGCACATGGAGTTGTGCGCAAACTGCCGCGCCGACTGCGAAATGTGGCAGAAGCTCGCCTCCCTGCCGCAGCAGGAGCCCAGCCCGGCGTCGCGTTCCCGATTTGAACACATGCTGAATGCCTACCAGGAAGGCCGCTGGGAAAAGGGTGGAAGAGGAGAGCGCGCCAATTGGTGGACAGCCTGGTGGCGCAGCGCCTTCGCTCCTCCGCTCGCGAGCGCACTTGCAGCCTGCCTGTTGCTGGTTGGATTCATCTTCGGCGAGCACTACTCTTTGTCGCATCAGCCGAATAATTCGCAAATCGCGTCGATGCAGGCTGAGGTAACCACGCTTCGGCAGCTCGTGGCACTGTCGCTGCTGGAGCAGCAATCGGCCAGCCAGCGCTTGCAGGGCGTGAATTACAGCACGCAAGTCGAGCGTCCCGATCCGGAAATCTCCGCGGCGCTGCTGCACGCGCTGCGATTTGACAACAGTGTGGATGTGCGTCTGGCCGCGCTCGACGCGCTGAAGCGATACAAGGACGATCGCCTGGTCCGTGCTGGACTGCTGACAGCATTGCAGGATCAGCAGTCGCCTCTGGTGCAGATCGCGTTGATTGATCTCTTCGTCGAGATGCGTGAGCGCGACGCTAAAGACCGTCTGCGACGCATTGAGCAGGACACGAAGGTGAATCCGGCGGTACGGCAGAGGGCGCAGTGGGGGATTCAGCAGTTGGGGTGAGCGCAAGGTGTAGGGAAGGGCATCGGCTTTAGCCGTGCCGTTTTCGGGTGGGAGCCCCTGCTTCAGCAGGGGGAGGATCGGACTTGCAGTCCGATCCGAACGATGAGGGCTTTACGTTTCCATCGGGCTTTAGCCCTGGGCAGTTGCGTGGGCCAGCGCTAAAGCGCGAAGACTTAGTTGCTCTCGTCCTTACAGGGCTTAAAAGCCCTGGCCCGCATAAATGCGAGCGCTCCCACCGTGACAGGGAGCTAATGAGTTTGAGAGGAAGTGGGCATGACACATCACCGACACATCCAGCGCGTGGTCATCAGCATTGCTGTCGCACTCATGCTGAATAGAGCCGGACTCGCACAATCGCCGCGACCCGAAGTTCGTGCGGAAGCTCGTATAGAACCCCGGGTGCGCCCACATCCTCATCCGCATCCCCACATTCACGTCAACGACTGGGAAGAGTCGGAGCTGACGGTCACAGAGCAGGAGACGATCAACAAATCCTACGCGCTTCCCGTTGCGGGAGAGCGACGCAGCGTGGTCGTCGACAACATTTGGGGCTTCGTACACGTCACCGGCGGATCTTCCGACCAGGTGCAGCTTGTGGCCAAGAAGACGATCCGCGCCGAGTCGAAGGATGCGCTGGAGCTGGCAAAGAAGGAAGTCACACTCGACATCACGCAGCAGGGAAGTCTGCTCAAGTTCTATGTGAATGGTCCATTCCGCTGCCAGTGTAAGTGCGATGGCTGTAGCGGTTGCAACAGTTTTCGCGATCACCAGGGCTACATCGTCAAATACGACTTCGAGCTGCAGGTTCCCCGCGACGTCGATCTCACGGCACATACCGTTAATGACGGCGACGTCATAGTGAAAGACGTTTCAGGACAGTACTCCGTCCACAACGTAAACGGTCCAATCGAGATGACGAACGTCGCCGGCTCAGGCACGGCCAAGACCGTGAACGGGGAACTGAAGGTGTTCTTCAGCGGCAATCCGCAGACCAATTCATCGTTTGCGTCGTTGAACGGCGACGTTGACCTGTACTTCTTGCCCAAGCTCTCAGCCGATCTGCGCTTCAAGACCTTCAACGGCGAGGTCTTCAGCGACTTTCAGATGTCTTCTTTGCCGCCGCGCCAGCCCGAAGAAGAACGTACCAGCGGCAAATTTGTATTCCGCGCGGACCGCTTCACCGGAGGACGGGTAGCTGCAGGCGGTCCGGAAATAAAAATCGAAACTCTAAATGGAGATATTCACATTCGTGAACGTCATGACTAATAAATTCATCTCATTCATTCAATTTGCAATCATCGCAGTTCTTTGTGCTCCGCTAACTCTTGCGGCGGCTGCAGTTGCGACGAGCAATCCCGATCGCGTAACGGTTCCGCTCAGCGATCCTACGCGGCCGGCATTCATCAAAGCTCATCTGCTTAACGGTGGAATCACCGTGAAGGGCTATGAGGGCAAAGAGGTCATCGTGGAAGCTCGAGCGCGCGACTCTGAAGAGAGCGATAAGGAGAGCCGCGGCATGCGTCGCATTCCCATCAATAGCACCGGACTTGAAGTCGAGGAGGAGAGTAACAAAGTGAACATTGGCGCGGCCTCAACCCAACGTGCCATTGATCTGACCATCTCTGTCCCCGTGCGTTCCTCGCTCAGTTTGCACACGGTCAATGACGGCGACATTTTGGTATCGAACGTCGATGGGGAACTCGACGTGAACGACGTCAACGGCGAAGTCACGCTAAGCGGTGTTTCAGGAACGGTCGTGGCCCATGCCTTAAATGGGAAAGTGCTCGTGACCTTCAATCGCATCAACCCAAGCAAGCCGATGGCGTTCAGTTCACTGAACGGCGATATCGATGTGACGTTTCCGCCCGATCTAAAGGCAAACGTGGTGATCAGCTCCGACCGTGGCGAGGTCTACAGTGACTTTGATGTGGTGCTTGCAGCACGCGCTCCACAGCAGCAAACTGCAGAAGACAGTCGCGCAAAAGACGGCCGCTACAGGGTGAAGATCGACAAGAGTGTGCGTGGAACCATCAACGGCGGCGGCCAGGAGCTTCAGTTCCGCAACTTCAATGGCAATATCTATATCCGTAAGGCCGGAGTGAAGGCGCAGTAAGCGTTGTCTAATAAGTACTAAGTAACGGAGCGCCGGGTGCCTTCGCCCGGCGGGCTTCTCATCCCTTACCCAACATGACCGCCTCCTGCTCACATTCGCGGTGAGCGAAAAACCGCAGGGCTACTAAAACGCCTACTGGAACCAGCCACATCTCTTCCCGTTGTCATCTCTCCCATCTCAATTGCGATTACTAGAGAAGGGGCGATGCTCATTCGCCCACTTTCCCCCTGCCGGAGTCACCGGCCAGGAGGTATGAAGCATTGGAGAGTCAATGAAAGTTAGGAAGAGTCAATTTCTTTCGCTATTTTTGGTAGCGATCTCGATGGCCGCGATAGCGGTCACGCAACAAGATCCGCGGACAGCGGGTTCAGGCGTTAAGGCGTCCGGAGCGACGGGCGAACCGAAGATGGTGGCCACCTTTGCCAAACTGCCGATGAGTTTCGAGGCGAATCAAGGACAGGCTGATCCCAGGGCTAAATTTATTTCGCGCGGCAAAGGATACAGATTATTCCTAGGTAGGGACGGAGCGGAGCTGTCGCTGCGAAAGGTATCACAGGGCAATCGGAAGCTGGATCGAAGTGCGAAGCTCGAAGCTGGCAGTGCGCAGGCCTCATCTTCCGAGGTTGTAACGATGAAGCTGGTCGGATCCAATCGCGCAGCCGAAGTGAGAGGAGTCGATCGGCTTCCGGGCAAGAGCAATTACTTCATTGGGAATGATCCGAACAAATGGCACCGGAACGTGCCGACGTATGCCAGGGTGAAGTACGAAAGCGTTTATCCGGGAATCGACTTGGTCTATTACGGGAACCAGCAGCAGTTGGAATACGACTTCGTAGTGGCTCCAGGCGCAAACCCGAAGTCAATTCAGTTCAGCCTAGCAGGCCTAAATCCGAAACGGGAACGCTCCTCGAAGGACGGCGCCATCCGCATCGATGAAAACGGAGATCTTGTAATCCAAACGACGAGTGGAGATGTACGACTCCTTAAACCCGTCGTCTATCAAACAGCATTGAAGAACCAAGATGCCGGCGCTTCCGATCGGCAATCTTCCGCGCGTGACCGGCAGCTCGTGGACGGCCACTTTGTGTTGCTGGCTGCGAATCGGGTTGGGTTTGAAGTCGGAGCTTACGACAAGACACGTACGCTGATCATCGATCCTGTGCTCTCTTACTCCAGCTATTTGGGAGCCAGCAACTTCGACTTTGGAATAAGCGTCGCGGCTGATGCTTCTGGCAATGTCTACGTTTCCGGCGCGTCTTGCACGACCGACCCGGTCAATGACTCTAGCGGATGTGATGCGACGGCGACCAAGATCAATGCCGCAGGTACTGCGGTGCTCTATTCAACCGTGCTCGGTGGCAGCGGCAACAACGATGATGCTACGGCGATCGCTTTGGACCCATTGGCAAACGTCTATGTCACAGGAATAACTTGCTCGCCGGACTTCCCGGTTACTGCCGGTGCTTTTAAAGCTACACTGGGCGGAACCTGCGACGCGTTCATCACTAAGCTCGACGCCAGCGGCAATACTCTTTATTCCACCTATCTCGGAGGCAGCAAGGGCAAAGACAACTTCGATGCGAGTGACGTGGGCACAGGCATCGCTGCGGACTCTACCGGAAATGCGTATGTGGTAGGCCAAACCTGCTCCACCGATTTTCCAACTAAGAACGCCTTCCAAACCTTCCAAGGCGGGCTGCTTCCTTGCGATGCGTTCGTCACAAAACTCAATCCAGCAGGCGGAGGTTCCGCCGATCTGCTTTACTCAACGTATCTCGGAGGCGCTACTGAAGAGGACCATGCCGAGAACGTCACCCTCGACTCCTCGAATCTCGTTTACGTCGTTGGCCAGGCTGGCTCACCAGATTTTCCAACAACCTCTGGAGCATTCCAAACCAAGCAGGGCGGCGTCTTCGATGAGTTCATCACGAAGTTTGACCTCACGAAGTCAGGTAAAGACTCGCTGCTCTACTCAACTTTCCTTGGAGGGAGTCTTCAGGAGCAAGACGCGGCCGGCATCGCTGTGGACTCGACTGGGAAGATCTATGTAACTGGAACCACGATTTCCAGTGATTTTCCGGTCACGCCAGGTGCCTTCCAAACGTCGGCGGTCGCCACCGGCGATCCCAATGTCGTAACGTTTAATGGCTTTGTATCCAAACTGAATCCTGTCGGTCAGGGCGCTTCCGACTTAGTCTACTCAACGTATTTCGGACAAAGTCGTGAGTCAGGGAACGCGATTGCCGTTGGACCTACGGGAAGCATCTACATTGCTGGAGATTCCTGTTCCGGGAAGCTTCCGGTTACCAACGATGCACTCCAGAGCTCGCCTGGCGGTGGGCAATGTGATGGCTTTGTGGCGAAGCTGAATCCTGCGGGACAGGGCTCATCGGACCTCGCCTTTGCCACATATCTTGGCGGCGCAAGCGAGGACTTCGCAAGCGGCATCGCGCTTGACGGCAACGGAAACGCTTATGTGGTGGGGGAGACTCAATCCAGCAATTTCCCACACACTTCAGATGCGCCACGCGGAACTCTCAGCGGCAACTCCGACAGCTTTGTGGCGAGAATCCCGATTGGGAACTTCTCAATTCCACCTATCTCCACAATCACCGTTGACGTAGGCGGATCAGGGAAGTCGTCCGTCACGGTGAATTCCAGCGGTGAGTTCAATGCTCCGGTGAATCTGAGCGTTTCCGGTCAGCCGAGCGGTGTGACTGCACTGCTGGATCCGAATCCGCTTACGCCGTCGGCAGGTGGTTCACAGTCTTCCAGTTTGACGGTGAACCTGGGCCTTGCCGCCACTCCCGGCGCATTCAGCCTGCACGTTAAGGGAGACTCTGGCCTGCTGACGCACTCAGCCTCGGCGCAGGTCATTGTGCGCGCTTCAACGGAAGGAACCGGCACGGTAATTGACGGAATCACAGCTGCGGGCTGCATCGACAATGCGGGCATTAGCGGGGCTTTGATCAACAAGCTCAACCAGGCACAAAGCTCTATCGACGCAGGACAAATCCAGGACGCCATCAACACGCTGAGCGCCCTGCTCAACCAACTCCAGGCCCAAAGCGGGAAGCACATCCACTCTTCGTGCACGGTGAACGGCCAGACGTTCAATCCGGTCGACGTGCTGTTCCAGGACGTGCGCGCCATCCTCGCGAGCCTGAAAGTGGCTAACACTCCGAATCCCGTCATGGGTTATGTCGTAAACGGCAGCAACGCTGGTGTCGGTGGAGTCACGGTGAACATCCTGAACACGCTCGACACGGCGACTTCCGATGCCACTGGCTTCTACTTCTTCGCTAACACCGGAAGTTTGTCGGTGGGCACAAGCTTTACGGCTCAAGTCGCAGGATTCCCAGCTGCTTCCCAGAGCTTCACATGGCAGGGAAGCACGATCACCCTTCCCAATCTCGTAGTAAACAGTAAGTAAGAATGCTGGGCTGGCGTGCGAACTCACAATCCGCGCGTCAGCCTGCCTTTCCCGCGCCCGCTCACGCACCCAGGCGGCTACCGCTGCCGGTTCTGCACTCTCATCAGACGCGGACTTCCCGGTTATTCTCCTTGACAATCTAGGAGAGAAGGGCGCACCATTCGCTTCCTAGACCATCTAGGAATGACGGGAGGCAGCTCGTCTCATGGGCAAGCAGCAAGACGTGCTTCAGGGCACGCTCGACATGTTGATTCTCAAAGCGGTTTCGCTCCAGCCCGTACACGGCTATGGAATTCTCCTGCGCATTCAGCAATTGTCGAAGGATCGTTTGCAAATTCAGCAGGGATCGCTCTATCCCGCGCTCTACCGCCTCGAGCATCACGGCTGGATCGCTTCGAAGTGGGGTGAGAGCGAGAATAACCGCAAGGCGAAGTACTACCGTTTGACTGAAGAGGGACGGCGGCAGTTGCAGGCGGAGACGGACAACTGGAAGCGTCTGGCGGGAGGAATCGCCGGCGTGATGAAAGCGGTACCGGAGGAGTCATGAGCCTGGTATCGCGATGCAAGTCTTTTCTGGTCTCGGTCCTGCGCCGCAGGCGGATGGAGCGGGAGATGGAAGCGGAGCTCAACTTCCACCTCGCCAGTTACACGGAAGACTTGGTGCGCTCTGGCGTTGCGCGAGACAAGGCGGAGCGAATGGCCCGGATCGAGTTTGGTCCGGGTGAACTTCTGAAAGACGAATGCCGCCAGGCGCTGGGCCTGCGGTTGCTCGACGAAACTGGACAGGATATTCGCTACACCGCGCGAATGTTGCGCAAGAGTCCGGGATTTGCGGCGACCGCCGTCTTCACTCTTGCAGTGGGAATTGGCCTGAACACTGCGATCTTCAGCGTCGTGAATCAATGGGTGCTGCACCCGCTGGCCTACCCGAACTCCGATCGTCTGATGGCGATTTGGACAATCAATCCGAAGTACCACGGGCTCACCAGCACTTCGGCCGCTGATCTCTATGACTGGCGGCAGGCGAACGCCGCTAAGAACGAGATCTTCGAAGAGATTTGCGGTTGGACTGCTTCCGTAGTCACGTTAATCCGCGAGGACGAACCGAAACAATTTCGCGGGGCGCTCGTGAGCGCGGAGTTCTTCCGGATGCTCGGTGTGGCGCCACAGCTCGGACGCGACTTCGTGCCGGAGGACGATCAGCCAGGAGCGCCACCGGTTGCACTGCTCAGCGACGGATTGTGGCACGACTTGTTTGGAGCCGATCCCGATATCGTTGGGACGGCGATTCCAATCGATGGCACGAAGACGACGATAGTCGGGATCATGCCGTCGGGCTTCCACCTTCCCGTAATGGGAAGAAACAGCCTCTGGATGCCTCTGGCACTGAGCGCAGCGGAGCGCGCAAATCGTGACCGCCTCTACCTCAGCGTGATCGCCCGTACCAGGCCAGGAGTGGATGTGGCGCGCGCACGCCGGTATCTCAGCACCGTCGCCGATCAACTGGCAACCGCCTATCCCGTAACCAGCGCCGGCAATAGCATCACGCTCACAACCCTGGCGGACGAGCTTGGAAGAAAGATCGGCAAGGAGCCGATTCTTTTCACTTTTGCGCTGGTGGGATGCGTTTTGCTGCTCGCCTGCGCCAACGTCTCCAATCTGATTGTAGGTCGGGCCCTGCGGCGGCAACAGGAGATGGCCGTGCGCCTGGCGATGGGAGCCGGGCGATTTCGTCTGCTGCGCCAGCTTCTCACAGAAAATCTCGTGCTGTTTCTCCTGGCGGGCGCACTGAGCGCGGCTTTCGCGGTCTGGGGTGTGCGCTGGATAGAGAACTCGTTATCGTACGAAGTCCGCGGATCTCTTCCGTATATGGGCGCGCTACGCGTGAACATGCCGACGTTGCTGTATGCATTCGCCGTCGCCGGGTTCACCGGAATCGTCTTCGGGTTTGCTCCCGCCCTTCATTGCTGGCGGGTAGACGTGCATCGCGGACTGAAAGGGTCTTCGTCGCAGGCCTCCAGTGGTGAAAGCATCCGGCTGAAGAGCTTGCTGGTCGTCCTGGAGATGTCGCTGGCACTGACCGTGGTGGTGGCTGCTGGGCTCCTGGTCAAGGGAATGACGAGAATCTACGCCGACGATCCTGGATTCAATCCCAGAGGACTCATCACTGCGCGATTGTTGCTCTCTGACTCGAAGTACACCGACCTGCATCGCGCGCGCGCGTTCTTCGACGACCTCGTCGAGCGAATCGGATCGCTGCCCGGCATACGAGGAGTCGCTGCCGCACAACTGGTCCCCTTCGATGGCAGATGGAGCGTTACCCCTTATACCCTCGAAGGTCAACCCGAGACCAGGGGGGCAGCGCGCTATGACGTGATCCTCGACGCAGTAACTCCCGATTACTTTTCCGTTATGGGAATCACGCTTCTTCGTGGCCGATTCTTTTCTGAGCAGGATAGGGAGGCTTCCGACGTGGTGGGAGTGATCAATCAGACCATGGCGCGCCGTCATTGGGCGGACGAAAACCCGATCGGCAAACGCATCCGGTTCGGGGGATCGCTCAACAAGGTGTTCACGATCGTCGGCGTCGTCGGCGATACGGAAGGACAGAGCGAAAACAATATTCCCCGGCCACAGGCGTATATCCCTGCGCACCAGTCTTCCGCCCGCAGTATGACGCTCGTCATACGGCCCGACCTGGGCACACAGTCGAATGCCATTCCGCTGTTTGCCGCGGTGCGCCGGGCTACAAGGGAAGTCGATCCCGGCCAGGCCGTCTACAGCCTTCAGACCATGGAAGACCTCGAGTCGGATTGGTTCAACCCGATTCATGTTGCCGGGCAGATGATGATGCTGCTCGGCGGAATCGCCCTCATCCTGGCGGTAACCGGAATCTACAGCGTGATGGCATATGCGGTGGCTGCTCGCAGGAAGGAGTTCGGAATCCGGCTCGCGCTCGGCGCTGCTCCGCGCGATCTGCTTTCCATGGTAGTTGGTCAGGGCATGAAGCTCGCCGGTTTGGGGTTCGCGATCGGGTTGGCGGCGTCGTTAGCCGAGACTCGGTTCATGTCGATGATCCTGTTCCACGTGAGTCCTACCGATCTGCCGACTTTTACGCTCACAAGCGTTTTGCTGCTTTTGGTTGCGACGCTTGCCTGCTATCTGCCGGCTCGGCAGGCCGCGAGCGTCGAACCGATGCGCGTGTTGCATCACGAGTAGATCATGCGTCTCCTCCCACTCGTCTTCGTGTTTGGTTTTGCTCTTGCGCTTTCTGCTCAGACGGCAGCGGCAGATGTCGAGACTCTGATGCGGAACGGCCACTGGAAGCGGGCGCGGCAAGCGGCCGAGGAGGATTATCGGGAGCATTCCAAAGACGCGGCGGCGGCCTACCGGCTTGGCCGCGTTCGCCATGCATTCCTGAATCTCGAAGAGGCGATCAATTACGGCGAGTTGGCCGTCTCCCTCGATCCGAAGGTGGACGCTTATCACCGCGCGCTGGGCGAGGCCTATGAGGATCAAATCGGCCATGTTTCATTGTTCAAACAGCTTGGCTATTCGCGCAGGATTCGCGCCGAGCTTGATGCTGCTTCCGCGATTGCGCCAAAAGATCCTGACAACCTTAACGATCAGATCAATTACCTGCTGTACGCTCCAGGAATTGCCGGCGGAGACAAGGGTAAGGCAGGGCAACTCGCCGGCGATCTGGTCCAGATCGATCCCGCTCGCGGCTATCTCGCACTCGCGCGCATTGCCCGAGAGCGGAAGGAGGAGGACAAGCTCGAGGGTTTCTATCAGGAAGCGGTAAAGGCGAATCCTCAGAATTACGAGGCTCGCCTGGCTCTGGCTACATTCTATTTTGAGCCTGCCCGTCGGAATCTGGCTCTAACGGAGCGGCACGCGAAGGCAGCGATAGAACTCAATCCCGATCGCATCGGCGGGTATCGCTGGCTGGCATCCGCGCTGGCATCGCAGCGGCGATTTGACGAAACCACCCAAGTCTTGTCGCGTGCCGAAGCCACCATCTCCGACGATCTCAGCCCGTATGTGTACGCAGGGCGAGCCCTGCTGCGAGACGCGATCGAGCTTCCGAGAGCAGAGAGCTTCTTGCAAAAGTACCTCACCGAAACCAAGGAGCCCGAAGCCGGTGCGCCGCTGTTGGCTGGCGCTCATTGGTCGCTCGGCCTTGTGTACGAGAAAGAAGGACGTTTGCCTGACGCGAAGAGCGAGCTTGAAACGGCGTTGCGCTTGAAACCAGACTTCCAGCCGGCCAGGAAGGACCTGGATCGTTTGAAGCAGACACACTGACCGTGTGCGAGGTGCCGGCGGCTCACGCACCCGGCGGCTATTCGCTCGCGAACTCAGACACGATCGACATCAGCCGATCGGAATTCGTGCCGCGTCTCGCGGCACGGTGGGAATTTAGCCCGGCACAAAGTGCCGGGTAGCATTTGGAAATCGGAGCCGCGGAGGGGCGGCACTTGCTATGCCACGCGATCCAAAGATATTCCGTGCTTCCGCAATAACGCGTTCCATTCCTCGGTAAAACTCATCCTCTGATGATGCTTCTGCTGATTGCGCCCTCGCCCGGCGTTGTTTATTTGCCGGCAACCCAACAACCCACGATCAATCTGAGTGTCTGAGTTACTTAGAGAGAACTCCGCCGCAGCTTCGTTGGGGAGAAGGGATATTCTCTTAATGGGAGGAGTTGTGAAAAGACTGTTTACTGTGCTCTTTTGGATTTCCTCAATGTCCCTGGTCAGCGGGCTTCATGCGCAACAACAGATCGATGCCCAATTCGGGATCAGTGGTATGAACGCGCCATCAGCTACTAACTTCGATTTGAACGACTTCAACCACTCTCCACAATCGCTTAGCGGTGGCGTGTACCCGAGCTTTGCTGCCGATTTTATTCTCTTCCGCAATTTTGGCTTCAACGGGGAAGTCGCGTGGAGGGCCACACGCGGCAACTATCAAGACGACCCCACGTCACCCTATCGGCCGATCTTCTACGATTTCAATGCGGTCTATGCCAAGAAGACTGGACGAGTTGGTTTTGTCGCCATGGGAGGAATCGGGGCGGAGAGCATTCGCTTTTACGGGAATTTTACTAATTGCAATAACTTTGGCCAGTGCACCAACTACGTGAGCAGCAACCACTTCATGGGACACGTCGGAGGAGGGTTGCGGTTTTACCTGACAAACTCTGTTTACCTGGCTCCCGAAGCGCATGTGTATTTCGTGCACAACAACGTTGAATTCACTTCGGCTCACGCTACACGCTATGGTGTGAACCTTGGATACACGTTCGGACGGTGAATCGCGGGTTTAGTTTGTGAAAACGAAACGGGCCTGCCGCCATTCCGAGGAATTAGAGCCAGATCATCGACAGGCTTTTCCTAACGCTTCCGCTTGCAGTCTTCAGGCTTCATCGGGACATGATCCACGATGAGGATTTCGCCTTCGCATTTCTGGCAGCTGCGCCAGGCCATGAAGGCCGAATCCTCGCTCATCCATGTGATGTTTGTTCCGCAGTAAGGGCAACGAAACGTTAGCTGCGCCATGAGCCACGATTGTAGGCGGCTTGACCTTCGCCTCCCATCAGCCTTTCGAGCACCTGCTGCGATAGCACCATAGCCTGCTCGTAGCTGGCGCACTTGACAAGATCAATGACTGCGTTGGAACCCATGCGTTCAATAATGTAGTACCAGAAAGACTCTACGCTTGTGTGGTGCAGCACGTGAGCAGTGTAGTTGCCCAGCTGGTAACTGCTCGGCTGCGGCTGGCCGGAATCAGGCACTGCATGAGGTCAGTTGAGCCCAGCGGTGCCCAACCGCGCTGAGTTATGCCATTGCGCGCCCATTTGACCTTTCTGCTGAGAACGCACGCAGAGGATACCGATCGATGCCTATGAGGCTGAGCAAGCCCCAAGCCACCAGGGAAACACTTCTTGAGGGCTCCCAGGCAACCAGAGTCACTGATTGTGACATCTCACTACCGCTTTGGGGGTCTGTCTGGCCGAGATGACTGCCTTAGTGCTGAGGAATGCAACTTGCAAAGCGGAAAGCAGAAAGTGTGTGGAACGTCAAACGACTTTCAGACGGGCTCGCCCGTTCCAGAGAACGGCTTTTACCGGGTCCGGCACTCGCAGCATCGTCTTCCGAAAGAAGTCACTCTCCTCACTGGCCAACCGTTCCCACGATGCTCAAAATGTACCGAGCCCGTCTATTTCGAGTTAATACGTTCCGCTCGGTTCCTGGGAATGAATGGAAGCCGCTTCCAGATAACTCTGTACGAGCTTCCTGAACTTACTGACCGGGACGACCCCTTAGCCGCTTGATCTCCGCCGTTTCCGCCCGCCAGGCGGATTCGACCAAGAGGGAGAGATTATGATGACCACCGACTTGAGAATTGCAGAGCTGGAGGTTTACCTCAGCCTTCAGTTGACCCGCGCTGAGAAGCTCAAGAGGCTGATCCGTTACGCAAGCGACCGGCACCTCAAGATGCAACTCCAGCAGGAATCGGAGAATTTATTCGCAGAGACGAAGCGCCTTCAGGAACACCTTGACGATCTGTCCAAGAGCTAGGCAGTCGATCCGACTAGCATGAACTCTAAATTTGCCCTCTGGCCATCAACTGAAGACGTGCATTATCTGCCTACGTTGCGACTGTTCTTTGACGGTGGCGTGACGAACGTCTACCGCCTGAACAGAAATGCCTGTGAATTTCGGACGAACGAAGGCCCGTGGCAAACGCTGGATGATTCAGACCTTGCCATTCACTTTCGGTTCAATACGGAAGTCGCTCGTTGGTTGATAAAGCACTCGATAGAAGCCAACCCCTATGGCGGAAATACGCGGTAGGGGCAAAAAGTTCATTCCCACAATTGGCCGTAGAGAACGGAAATGAAAAAGCCCCTGAAGCATCACATTACAGAGTTGAAGAAGCGCGTCCAGCAGCTTAGCCAAACTATGATGCAAGACCATATAACGCGCACGGAACGAAATCTGCTGGAAGCTGAACTACGGGTCGCGCAGCAGGCACTGGAACACTACGAGGAGGCCGTCAAGCTAGAGGCACAGCTACAGCGGCAGTAATGAAGGAATCAATAGTTCGAAGCCGCGCGCCGAATTTGTCGAGCCGGTCAATAATTTCTGATTTTTCACTTGATAGATTTCACAACGAGGATTTGCTGGCCAGGGAGCGCGAGGTTGCGCCGGTGAGACGCCAGCCATCTTATGTAAGGGATCTATTCGCGTAAGCGATCTATTCGCCCTCGGAAGGTTCTTTGCGCGGGTGCCTTTCGCGGCAGTGCTTCCGAAATCCTTCTTCGTTTGGTGGAAGGAAAAGGTTTTCGCACTCTCTACACCAACCCTGCGTTGGTTCGCCTACCGCTTCAATTATTTTCCACTTTGCCATGCGAGAGATTGCCACATGGCTTCCGGCCTGTCGTTGCCCGAGGGCAACAGAAAAACTTAGCCAACAGAAACCTAGTCTCAGTCTCCCCCACACGCGCCTGTGCGCCCATTTGACCTTCGCCTTGCATTCGCCTAGCCTGTTGCGATGGAAGTGGGCGGCTACAAGGACGTTGCTGATTGGCCGAAGATGGGGCCCTCACTGCTGATTGCCACTGCGCTTATCGTCGCTATCCGGACCGCGAAATGGTCAGCAACAATCGATGCAAGAAACAGCAATTGCGAGCTGGACAAAGAAATCGACTTTGCCGCGAACCTCGCCCGGCGCGTTCTCTCAACGCTCATGAAGTTGTCGCCTTCGATTTTCCCAAGCAGGAAAGAGCCCTGGTACAAAGCGACGAATGAAGATCATCCGGAGTGAGAATCAAATCGGGAACGGGTTGCCTACTGTCAGAAATATCAGTCAAAAATTGTGCATTTTTTTATATTCCTATTCTGACTCTTTGCGTTATCTTGTTTGCTCGTTGTATTAAGGCAAGCCACCATGCTGATAAAAATAAACGGACAGCCGCAGATGTCTTTTGAGCAATTCGAGGGAACTTTCAGGCAGGTGTTTGGAAGAGACATGACCGGAGACGAGCGCCGGTGGATTCAGTTGGCGGATTTCCTTGACAGTCAAACACCTGGACTCGAACGACGAACTTGCATTGTAGTGACGGCTGTATTTCCCGATAGCGAATTTGCTGCGTACAGTCCTAAGCCTGCCGATCAGCCAGCCAATAACACCCAGCGAAAGGTTGCCGGACAGAAATAGATGCCGGGTGTTCAGGATTCAGGCCAACGGTATATAGCCGTCGCCTAGTTCGCACACGGAATGCGCGCGTCCTGTCCGCATTCAACCACCAGCCGTAAATACCAACCGCCCGGTTTGAAGAGATCCCATTAGCATGTTGCCACACAGACCGCCCTGCTGCCGCGGCCAGTCGACTTTCGGCACTTCGGCATTGCCTACCATTCAGCTGCTCGCGCGCTCTGATATAAGTCAGAATGGTTCAGCGACGTGACCTGTTCGTGACCTCCCCGAAGTGCTAGACTTTGGCCGATTGCTTCTAAGCACGACGCTGCCCTGGCGCAATGAGCAAGACCACTCATCCGTACGATCCTATTAAGTCGAGCTCCAGCACGCGCCCGTTACTAAACCGGCCTTGACTCTTTGTGGGCGGAGGCTACTTGAGAGAGCCAACCAAACGGGTTCTCGTGGTTGATGATTACGAGGCTTGGCGTCGCTTTATCTGCAATGCGCTCCGCGAACGGGCGGAACTTCAGGTTGTTGGGGAAGCGTCGGATGGTGCAGAAGCGATTCGGTTAGCGCAGGAACTAAAGCCGGACCTCATTCTGCTGGATATCGGACTTCCCACGCTGAATGGAATTGAGGCCGCTCGCCAAATCCGAGATCTCTCACCGGATTCCTGGATTCTCTTTGTGAGTGAACAACGCTCGCGGGATATCGCCGAAGCAGCATTGCGCGCGGGTGGGAACGGCTACGTGTTTAAACCCGACGCAAACCGCGACCTGTTACCCGCCGTGGAAGCGGTTCTTCAGGGCAAGCGCTTCATTAGCGCCGGCCTCGGTCAGCACAGTCTTGAATCCAGCGATCAGGGTCTAAGTCCTGCTCACCGCAAGAATGTTGTCATCCCATTGCCGTTACCGAACGCAAAGGTCCCGGGCAGACATGAAGTGGTTTTTTATTCTGATGATCAGCATCTTGTGGACCATGTTGCACAGTCCATCGGAACCGCTCTCCGGAACGGCAGCGCCGCAATTGTTGGCGCCACTTCGTCACATCTGGACAGCATTCTTGCAAGATTGCAGGCAAATGGTGTGGATCTCGGTGCTGCCATTGAACAGGGCAGGTATATCGCATTCAATGTCACCGACGCCGTTTCCACCTTTATGGTGAATGGCATCCTTGATCCGAATCGATTTTTAAAACTCTGGCGTGATCGCATTGCAACCTCCGCGAAAGCTACTAAGGACGAACACGCCCGTGTCGCAATTTTCGGAGAAGGTGTCAACTTGCTCTGGGCGCGAGGCGACACGGAGGCTGCAATTCAGGTGGAGAAGCTTTCGAATCAGCTCCTTGCCACATACAACGTAGATATCCTCTGTGGCTATTCGCTCAGGGACGTTCAGGACGGTATGGAAGATGACACCTTCCAGCGTATCTGTGCGGAACACTCAGTGGTTCACAACTGGAACTGAGTCATCCAGTCGGTTGTCACGAAATCAGCCAAACGTCTTGGGAAGCAAAGAATCCTGCTGAGACCGAACCGGCCTGAGCCGCCGCACAATCCTCGGGCTAGCCGGCTACGGCGCGTGTACTGGACTGTTCAGCCTGTACGGGGACATGAACGTTGATGGTTGTGCCACCCATCAGTTTGGAGTCGATGGCAATGGTGCCGTTCATCAGTCGAGTCCGTTCGCGCATGCTCACCAGTCCCAGTCCACCTTTATTGATTGCTGTGTGGGCATCGAAACCGCTCCCTTGATCTGCAACCGTGAGATGAAGCTGATCGGCCGAGTATCCCAGGTTCACCTGGAAGTGTCGGACTCGGCTATGCTTTGCGGCGTTGCTCACCGCCTCCTGCATAATTCGGAAAAGACCTAGAGAGACTTCCGGCGATATAACCTTCGGGATCTCGTCACTGCTGAAATCAATCTCCAGCGATTGCCGCGCCGAATAATCGCGGCAGAAGATCTTCATAGCCGCAACAATGCCTAGGTACTCCAGCTGGGGAGAGTGGAGTTGATGCGATAGGGATTGCACTTCCGTCGAAACCTCAACAATGCCTTCCCGGATGTCTGTCAGGCGTCGATCGATGTCGTTGGCGCAAGTGGGCAGATTGTCCTTTAAGGTATCGGTTTCAATTGCCAACAGCGCCAGGCGCTGGTTGATATCGTCGTGAAGATCTCTTGCAATTCGTGTACGTTCTTCCTCTTGAACAGCGATCAGCTTGCGACTCATGTCCGCCATGGCCTGCTCGGCCAGGCGGCGCTCGGTGATGTCGCGGTCGATCTTGGAAAAGCCGACGATCTTGCCGCTTGAATCCTTAATGGAAGAAACCGTCACAGAAACATCGACTCTTTTTCCGGACTTGGTGAGACGAACCGTTTCATAGTGCTCAATCCGCTCGCCCGCCCTTAACCTCTCCAGAACCTTCTCCTCCTCGAGAACTAAGTCTGGCGGAATAAGAACCGTTATCGGCTGTCCGACTGCTTCCGCCTCACTATATTCAAAAATATGCTGCGCACCTGCGTTCCAGCTGGTGATGAGCCCCTGGCAATTTTCCGAAAAGATAGCGTCAGAAGATGATTCCACAATAGCTGCGTGCTGGAACCGAGCCTCTTCCGCCAGCTTGCGTTCTGTGATATCCGCGATGATCCCGATCATTCGCGTCATCTTTCCGTGCTCGTCAAACAAGGCATGTGCCGTTCGCTCCAGCCAGATCACGGATCCATCAGGACGCAATATGCGATATGCGACTTGAGAGTCCGGGTCCTCGGGGGTCCTCTCGCTCACGGAAGCGTCGAGCCGGTCTCGATCATCGGGGTGGACTCGCTCCAGCCATTGCCGGCGAGTGTCGCCCGACGCTTCCTCGGGAACCAGGACCGTTTCGACTGCCCCAGCACGAGCGACCGCATCGGTAGCGACATCCCATTCATAGGCATACATCTTGCCGGCCTGGGTTGCCACTCGCAATCGCTGCTCGCTCTCCTGCAGCAGTTTCTGATTTTGCAGATAGGCCTCTATCGCAAGTTGCTTACGTACCATCCGTTCCCGTTCGCGGTGAGCCTGCTCGCGCTCTGCGCAAACAGCTGCCAGGGAAAGTCCCGTAATGGAAAGCACGCCGAAGAAGACGTCCAACAAGACGGCGTTTGTGAACGGGCCGTTGATAACGAAGGGCCCGGAGCCCAATGCAGTTTGTACTGTGGCAATGGTGGCGACCATGAGAATCGACAAAGACGCCCCGCTCGCGCCAAAACGAATCGCCGCCCACATGACAAATGGAAGAACCATGAGCGCTAGAACGTGCACTTCGCCAGTAATCAGCGGAGGATCGCCGAAGACGAACATGCAAACTGCGGCAAGTAGCACTAGAAGCGTGACCAGCTCTGCGAACTTGTCCCGATTGCGGATTCGCAGAAGAGCAGGGAAGGTCAACACCAGAGGGGTCATGAGCAGAACGCCCATCGCGTCTCCCAACCAATAGACCAGCCAGGCTGAACCGATTCCGGAGTACGGGCGTTCGTGGCTGGCAAAGAGAACTAACGTTCCAATCGACGCGCTCACAGCGGCGCTGCCCAGGGCGCCTATAACAATTAGCCAGAACGCATCGCGCAAACGCGACAGCGAACGATCAAACCTCGCAAGGCGGTGGAGAAGATACGCTCCGCTGAGAGCGGCAAGCGTCGCACCCACAGCTTGCCCCAGCGCAGTCGCGGCAGAAACGGGGCTCGACAGCGCGACTACAAAAGCTCCAACGAAGACTCCGACCCAGGCTCGATGTCCTAGCAATAAGATCGCAGCCAACGCGATCCCGTATGCCGGCCATACAGGTCCGAGATTGCTACTGCGAATGTTGGCGGTAGCCTGCCCGAGTTTGCCCGCGACAAAATATGCTACGAAGACAAGCGCGGTCTGAGCGAGATATCCTCCGCGATTGAGCGGGACGAATGCGCGATGCGCGACGACTTGAGCCACGAGGCGACTCCTAAAGCATGCTCAACGTGTTTGCCCCTTCGAACAAGGAATCGAAAGCCCCAACGGATCAGTGCCCGTCGGTGGTCACCATAGATAGTTACTAGGATTGAATCTTATACTCGCAACCGAACAAATTTTACAAGTGCAATCACACCTATGTGCATCGTTCGCTAATCTTGGGAGTACAGAAATCAGAAAGGACCGGTCACCCTTGGCCTCACTAAGCTGTTCAAAATAGCCCCGTGCAGGGCCAGAGCAGAGAAGCATCACTTGCTGCAGAGCTCCCTAAGTTCCTTAATTTCAATACAGTCTGGCTGAGTAGTTCCAATATAGGAAATGGCGGCTCAGCGGTTTGTCGGACTGTGCTCGACCCGGCGACAGGCGTCCGAAAGTGAACGCCATGTTAAGAGTGTGATCGGCCGCATATTGCCGGATCGCGACATTTTTCGCAGTCCGAGCGATGCATGCATCAATTTTGGCTTCGCAGCCAATTCTGAAAGCTTCCGGCCTGCCGCCGCTGGAAGTCGGTGCAGCCATCAATCCTCTCGATGCTTTGCTGGACAGCACGCTGTGCTCCTGGCGCAGGGTGATTCGCGAAGAACTGCTTCACATCGTCGCGCATCTCCGCTGAGCAGCTATTTCCCAGCGCGGACACTGCACCTGCTCCGCCGAACGAAGTTACTTTCTCTGCCAAATCTCCCCAGTGTTCTTTCAGATACTTCCAGGCAGATTCCCGCGATGCCCGGTTTGAAAGCAAAGCTCCAAAAAACCGAGGATAATCCTGCTGTCTTACCCTTCCTTGACCTACGAGAGCAATCGTACGTTCCACTAACTCAGGCGCTCTGAACCCCGCGAGCGCGTACAGATAGTGGTTGTATTCATCGCTGCTCTTGGCGTTAAAGAGCGCGTTCGTTAGCTGATCATAGAAGGTGGGGTCGCCGTTCTCGGCAGCAACTGTAAAGGCGCTTCCGCTGATGGTTCCGTCCACCGAAGTCGGATTCTGCATGTACTGCTCCACAATCCTGCGTGCAGCGGCAACTGCATCGGGATCCCCCGCCGAGCCGAGCGTTGCCAGCAAGTTCGCCCGCAAAGCCTTCTGTTCATCGGTGTCGCTCGCGCGAGCATCCCATCCAAGTGCCTTCGCCAGTGGGCCAAACTGTGCGCGCAGAGTCGCGTCATAGCGTTGATCGAGGCCATCGGCCACAAGCGAGTCGCCAATGTATTCCAAATGCCTCGCCAAAGATCCGACTACGTGCCGATTCTGTTCGCTAGGCAACCGCTGCGCGAGATCAAGAAAGTCTGCAACTGAGGTTCTACCGGCACGGGTGAGAGCCCACGCGTCCTCAACCAACGCGATGCGTTCGGGCACGTTCAGTTGGCGCTCGGCGGCATCGGCGACCTTCTTCAGCTCCTCCGGTGCGTAGGCCACGCGATAGTAGCCTTTCGCATCACGATTCCCGAACACCCAGTCGGCGCAGCTTGACGACGAGACCGTCTGTTCGCCTTGCGTCATCAGCGAGCAGTCACCAGCCGCGTTCTTGCTGGTCTTCGTGCAAATCGGGATCTGCCATGTCTCGTTGCTCGCCGTCTGCAGCCGCTCCGGGGAAACGAAAAAGCGCTGTTGTTTCAGGTCGAGTTTGCCGGAGCCATCACTGCAGGAGTTCGACAGGCTTAGCAAAGGAACGCCGGGCTGGAAGACAAACGTCGGCATGATCTTGTCCACCGGCTTGCCTGAGGCTTGAGCTTCGGCCTGCCAGAAGTCGGCGGAGGTAGCGTTTCCATTCGCGTGAGCCGCCAGGTAGGCGTTCACGCCTTTGCGAAACGTCTCCGGCCCAACGTAGGACTCCAGCATTCGCAGCACGGCGCCACCTTTCTCATAAGTGATGCCGTCGAACATCTCCTTAATCTCGGAGGACGTGCTCGGATTGCCGTGAATCGCGCGCGCAGTGGCCAGCGAATCGACGCCAATGATCTGTTGGGCATCTTCTGCGGCATCATCCTGGACATGCCATTCGGGATGCCAAGCCTCGATCGGTTTTCGTGACATCCATGTAGCAAATCCCTCATTGAGCCAGATGTCATCCCACCACGCCGCCGTAACCAGATCGCCAAACCATTGATGTGCGATCTCATGAGCAATGGTTACGGCCTGCGCACGCTTGCGGAAGACGGAGGCGTTGTTCTCGCCCAGGAGTAGCGCCGTATCGCGATAGAAGATCGACGCCGTGTTCTCCATGCCACCCCACTCGTAGTCGGGAATGGCGACCATATCGAGTTTCCCAAATGGGTACTTGATCCCGTACCACTGGTTATAGAACTGGAGGGAATGCGCAGCTACATCGAGCGCGAAAGCTCCGAGTTGCTTCTTGTCTGGTTCCGCACAAACACGAATCGGCACACCATCGACGGTCCGAGACAAACATTGCCAATCACCGATGGCCAAGGCCACCAGGTAGGTAGACATCCTCGGTGAAGTGGAGAAGGTGATTTTGTGGCGATTGGCGCTCGCGGGCTCGTCTTTCGCGATTCGGCCATTGGAGATTGCCGTGTCGTCCTTGTCGGCCATGACCGAAAGATCAAAAGTGGCTTTGAAGGCGGGCTCGTCGAAGCAGGGAAACATCATGCGAGCGTAGGTACCTTCGAACTGAGTAACCGCGTATTGACGACGCGCTCCCTTGCTGAGATACAACCCACGCAGGCCCTCGGTCAGCTTGCCGGAAAACTTCAGGTGGAGTTGGGCCGAACCGGCCGGAACAGATTCGGGCAGAGAAAGTCGCACCATCTCCTGTGGCTTGTCGTAGGTCACCGCAGCCTTCTGCATTGATCCCGCGGATTTAACCTCGGCTTCGGTGATGTCGAGATCGAGCGAGTTGAGAACGATTTCCTTCGTCGTCGTGCTCACCTGTACATCGATCGTCTCTTCGCCGGTGAAGATCTTTTGCGTTATGACCGGGTCGAGGTAGAGCGAGTAGTGGGTTGGGATGATGGTTTGCGGAAGGCGTTGAGCGAAGAGCGAAGTTGTAAGTAGAAAAAGGGACAGCGAACAAATGCGCTTCATATTTTGAAAGTAGAATCCCATATTGAAACTGTCATCCGTCGCGCCGCTGCGACCAACTGGACTTGCTCACCAATTCGGCTGTTGCGGCGCGGGGGATCCGCTGTTCGTTACCGTCACCATAAACAGCAGATCCCCCGAGCCGCGTTTGCTTCGACGACAGATTCAAATGCCCGCGGCGGCCCGAGGGATGACAGTCTCAAGGAGTGTTCAACATTTAAGTGCATTGATCGGGTTCGTAGCTAACGCTCCACCAGGGTGAATCCGAAATCGTCCCTGAACCATCACGAACCCCACTCACTCACCCAGCGAACAACTCATCCACATAGCAATATCGCCAAGCTTCTCCAGGCTCAAAGGAGCGAATTACAGGATGCTTCGTCGAGTGGTAGTGCTTCGTGGCGTGCTTGTTTTTAGACGAATCGCAGCAGCCGACATGTCCGCAGGAGAGGCACAGCCGCAGGTGTACCCAAATGTCCCCCATTTTCAGACACTCTTCGCACCCTTTCGAATTTGGTTTTGCATCGTGGGCTTGTTGGAGATGTTTGCAAGAATCAGGCATGGTCTTGAGTTCCTTAAAACGCGTCAATTCCCGTGACGTTCGCTCCGATGATAAGCGTGTGAATGTCGTGAGTGCCTTCGTAGGTTTTTACAGATTCGAGGTTCATCATGTGGCGCATGATGGGATAGTCATCAGCAATTCCATTTGCGCCGAGAATGTCGCGAGCCATGCGTGCACTCTCGAGCGCCATCCAGACATTGTTCCGTTTCGCCATTGAGATGTGCTGATGCTGGACTTTCTCTGCGTCCTTCAAGCGGCCAACTTGCAGCACCAGGAGCTGCGCTTTCGTGATCTCCGAGATCATCCAGGCGAGCTTTTCTTGGACGAGCTGGTGCGAGGCGATGGGCTGATCGCGGAATTGTTTTCGCAGAAGCGAGTACTGAAGCGCGGTGTCATAGCACGACATGGCTGCGCCTATCGCGCCCCACGCAATTCCGTAGCGCGCCTGATTCAGACACATGAGCGGCGACTTGAGCCCATCGGACTTCGGCAGCAGATTGCACGTGGGCACGCGAACATCTTGCAGCGACAAGCCTGAGGTCACAGATGCCCGTAGTGACCACTTGCCATGAACATCTTGCGCTGAGAAGCCTGGCCGATTCGTCTCCACCAGGAAGCCACTGATCTTGCCACCATGCTCTTCGCTCTTTGCCCAGATCACAGCAACATCGGCGATCGAGCCAGAAGTGATCCACATCTTCTCGCCGTTCAAAACGTATTCGTTACCCTGGCGGACCGCACGGGTTCGCATGCCACTGGGATTCGAGCCAAAGTCCGGTTCCGTAAGCCCGAAGCAGCCAAGCTTTTCTCCGGTTGCGAGTTTCGGCAGCCATTGCTGCTTCTGCTCCTCGCTGCCGAAAGCGTAGATCGGATACATCACGAGCGCAGATTGCACACTGACGAATGAGCGCACACCGCTATCGCCGCGCTCCAATTCCTGCATCACTAGGCCGTACTCGACGTTCGACATGCCAGCGCATCCATATCCTTTGAGGCTGGCGCCGAAGAGTCCCATTTCGCCCATCGGTTTCACCAACTCACGCGGAAAGCGTCCTTCGCGGTTGCATTCTTCGATGATGGGGACCAGGTTTTCTTCGATGAACTTGCGCGTGCTGTCGCGCACCAGGCGCTCGTCGTCGGAGAGCAGCGAGTCGAACTCGATGAAGTCAACGCCTTTGAATTTGAACGGAGGCATAAGGGAGATTTTGTGATTTGGTGATTTCGCGATTGGAAAATCACAGAATCACCAAATCATGAAATCACAAAATCGTATCAGACGCCGAAACCTTGGCTGCGAACAGATTACTCGCTCGGCTCGGAATGACAGGCGAGGCCTCGTTGACCCTCCCCTATCAGCGTGTTAATTTCAAAGGTTACCCAGCACGTTCTGGGCGTCACCTTCCGCACTGCAAAATAAGGAACACCGTTGAGTCCTACCGCCGAAGTAAATGCCGGATTGCGCAAGACTGCCTTGAACGCCGTCCATCGCAAGACGGGCGCCAAGATGGTCGATTTTGGCGGCTGGGACATGCCCGTAGAGTACTCCGGGCTGATTGCCGAGCACCTGGCGGTTCGCACCGGGGTTGGCGTCTTCGACGTCAGCCACATGGGCGATATCCTCATCCGTGGACCGCAAGCTCTGCCCGCAGTTCAGCACATCAGCATGAACGATGCGTCGAGACTCCAGTCTGGCCAGGCGCATTATTCCGCGCTGCTATATCCCGAGGGAACCTTTGTCGACGACGTAATCGTCCACAAGCTTGGCGAGAACGATTATTTGCTGGTCATTAACGCAGGAACCCGAGAAAAGGACGTGAACTGGGTGGGCCAAAACGTGCGCCAGTTCCGCTGCCATGCCGACAACCTGAGCGACTACTACACACAACTCGCGATTCAGGGCCCGAAGGCCGTGGATGTGCTGCGCAAGCTCACGAACGTTGATCTTTCCCCGATTAAGAACTATTGGTTTACGTACGGCACGGTCTGCGGACTGCCGAATACGATGATCGCCCGCACCGGTTATACCGGCGAAGACGGATTCGAGATCTATATCCCCTCTGACGAGCCGACCAGCGAGCGCGTGTGGTATGAGGTGCTTGGAGCAGGCAGAGAGTTTGGAATCCTGCCCTGCGGTCTTGGTGCCCGCAATACCCTTCGCCTTGAATCGAAGATGGCGCTTTACGGTCACGAGATCTCCGACACGATTAACGTCTGGGAGGCTGACCTGGGACGCTACTGCAAGATGGAGAAAGGCGACTTCATCGGCCGCGAGGCTCTGGAGAAATCTAAGGCCGGCGGGCTCAAGCGCATTCTCGTAGGTCTCGAAATGATCGAGCGAGGAATTGGCCGCGACTGCTACAAGGTCTTCAGCGAATCAGGCGAGCAGATCGGCGAAATCACAAGCGGATCGCCGGCGCCCTTCCTCAAGAAGAATATTGCGCTCGCCTATGTACCTCCGCAGTACTCGCAGATCGGAACCGTAGTTCTGGTCGAAGTTCGCAGTCAAAAAGTAAAGGCGCAAGTGGTTCCGACGCCCTTCTACAAACGTCCCAAGAAAGAGAAATAGCAAAGGAAGACAGCATGGCTTTTCCCTCAGATTACCGCTACACCAAAGAACACGAATGGATCAAGGTGGACGGCAATCAAGCCACGATCGGCATTACCGATTACGCTCAGAATTCGCTCGGCGATATCGTCTTTGTCGAGTTGCCCAAGGTGGGAGACGAACTCACAGCCGGCAAGACTTTCGGCAGCGTGGAATCTGTCAAAGCAGTCTCCGACCTGTATGCGCCGGCCACGGGCAAAGTTGTTGCCATCAACGAATCGCTGGCGACTGCTCCGGAAAAGATCAACTCCGACGCGCACGGCTCCTGGATGCTGCGCATTCAGCTCAAGGACGCCGGTGAGGTGAACAAGCTGCTTTCAGCGGACGATTACGACAAATTCGTGAAAGAAGAGGGCGGGCAATAGTTGCGTTATCTTCCCAAGTCTCCTGCCGATCGCGAGGTGATGTTACGCGAGATCGGTGTCCATTCCGTTGACGATTTCTTCAAGGCTATTCCCGCCGAATACCGTCTGGATCGCGATCTAAAGGTTCCGCGGCAGATGGCGGAGTCGGAGATCATCGACTACTTCCGCGAGCGCAGCCAGGAGAACGCTGCCGGATACGCGGCGTTTTTGGGTGCTGGCGCTTACCACCACTACCGGCCGGTGATCATTGATGCTCTGGTGCAGCGCGGCGAATTCCTCACTTCTTATACCCCCTACCAGGCAGAGATTTCTCAAGGCACGCTGCAGGCGATCTTCGAGTTTCAGACCATGATCTGCGAACTCACAGGAATGGAAATCGCCAACGCCTCTATGTATGACGGCAGCACTGGCGCGGCGGAAGCGATCCTGATGGCAATGCGCGTCACCGGCCGCCACGAATCGGTAATCGCGCGGACGGTGCATCCGGAATATCGCGAGGTGATCCACACTTATCTCCATCATCGCGACATGCCTATGACGTTCGTCGGCTACCAGGAAGATACTGGTGAGACTAAGCTCGACGAACTCGAGAAGTCAGTCACTGATCGCACCGCATGTGTCTTGATTCAAAGCCCGAACTTCTTTGGCTCAATCGAAGACGTAGCAGCAATCGCCGAGATCGCGCACCGAAAGGGCGCACTGCTCGTGGTCTCAATCGCGGAAGCCCTGTCGCTCGGAATCGTAAAGCCTCCGGCAGAAGCTGACATCGTATCGATGGAGGCGCAGTCCTTCGGGGTGCCACTAGGATTCGGCGGGCCGTACGACGGCGTGCTCGGGGCGAAGGAAAAATACGTTCGTCAAATGCCGGGCCGTCTCGTCGGTGAAACCAAGGACAAGAACGGAAACCGAGGTTATGTACTTACGCTTTCCACACGCGAGCAGCATATTCGTCGCGAGAAGGCGACGTCGAACATCTGCACGAACCAGGCGCTGGTTGCGCTGATGTCCACGATCTACATGAATGTCTATGGACGCGAGGGCCTCAAAGACCTCGCCAAGCAGAACTTGGCCAAAGCCCACTATGCCGCCGGCGAATTCGGAAAGCGAGCCAAGGTACTCTTCCCGCGCGGCAAACGATTCAACGAGTTCGTTGTGCAGAGCAAGGAAGATCCTCACGCAATCAACGATCGTCTTCTGGAAAAGAAAATCGTCGGAGGACTGTCGCTGAAGAAGTTCTATCCCGAATTGGGTAACGCCTCACTCTGGTGCTGCACTGAAATGAATACGCGCGAGCAGATCGACGCCGCAATTCAGGCGGTGCACGCGTGATGAAGCCCCGCAAGGTTTCTCAGCACGTGAACCAGAACGAAGGATTGATCTTCGAGAAATCCTCTCCCGGTAAGAAGGCGTATAAACTGCCGCCGCTCGATGTGCCTGAGGTCAACCCCGAGAAGCTCCTCGGAGAGCAGGCGCGTGAAGACCTTGGGCTGATGCCAGAGGTCAGCGAGATTGAAATCATCCGCCATTTCACCCGGCTCTCAACGTGGAATTACGCGATTGACCTAGGCATGTACCCGCTGGGCTCGTGCACGATGAAGTACAACGCACGGGTCAACGAGTTCGTCGCAAGGCTCGAAGGGCTAGGGAACGCGCACCCCTATCAGCCGGAGAAGATTTCTCAGGGCGCGCTGCGTATTATCAAGACGCTTCAGGAATGCTTGTGCGAGATCACCGGCATGGACACGATCACCCTCCAGCCGGCTGCCGGAGCTCATGGCGAGTTTACCGGGATCCTGCTGATCCGCGCATATCACGAGTCAAGAGGGAACCCGCGCAAGAAGATCATAATTCCCGATTCGGCACACGGCACCAATCCTGCAACGGCGGCCATCTGCGGATACGAGATCATCAACCTGAAATCGAACGCCGAAGGCATGGTCGATGCCAGCCTGCTGGCTTCGGTTGTCGATGACACCGTCGCCGGCATGATGCTCACCAATCCCAGCACGATCGGCGTCTTCGAAAAAGAGATTCACCGCATTGCCGATGTCCTTCACGACAAGGGCGCGCTCCTTTACATGGACGGCGCCAACATGAACGCCCTGGTAGGGAAGACCCGCCCGGGAGATTTCGGCGTCGACGTGATGCATTTAAACCTGCACAAGACGTTCTCAACCCCACACGGCGGCGGAGGCCCGGGATCTGGCCCCGTTGCTTGCAAGAAGATTCTCGAACGATTCCTGCCCACGCCTGTGCTAACCACGCGTACAGACGGCAAACTAGGCTTCGAGTACAACCGACCACAGTCGATTGGCCGCGTCCGCGCTTTCTATGGCAACTTCGGCATGTTCGTGCGCGCTCTTGCCTACATCTTCGCGAACGGTCCCGATGGTCTGCGCCAGACCACAGAAGATGCGGTCTTGAACGCAAATTACATTCGCAAGAAGCTTGAGGGAATCTATGAGCTGCCGTACAAGACCGGATCAATGCACGAGGTAGTCTTCAGCGATCATCTACAAACGCAAAACGGAGTCAAGACCGGAGACATTGCCAAACGGCTGATCGACTATGGCTTTCACCCGTACACAACTTCGTTCCCCCTGATCGTGCCCGGCGCGCTCATGATCGAGCCGACCGAGAGCGAATCGAAGGAAGAACTCGACCTGTTCATCGACGCGATGAAGTCGATCGCCCAAGAAGTGCAGGATGACCCGCAACTGGTGGTCAGTGCTCCGCACAACACTCGCGTCGCGCGCATGGACGAAACCACCGCCGCCCGCAAACCAATCCTGCGCTGGAAGCCTGAACAGAAAGCACAGGCTACACCAGCCCCGAAGCCCGAGTTGGTCGAGACGCGATAGCTGTCCAGCCTGAGCTTTCGCCTCAGGTTTTCTCCGTGACTCCGTGTCTCCGTGGTGAAATGAATCTATGTCCGTCTTCGACGATCACAAGGAAGAAATCGAAAAGCACGAGTTCATGATGGGCGCGGCCCGCGGGCGTCTTGCCGTCACCATGGATCTATTAACCGATGCGCTGATCCTGGTCGGCCAACACGGCGTCTACTGCACCAGTAACCGCAATCCGAGCAAGCCTGCCATGGATCTTCAGACTGTTCTTTCTTCGATCAACGGAGCCAAAGAATTGGTCTCTTCTGTCATGGAGGATCTGCGCAAGCAACGCGACACCCCGAAGATCGGTTGAACCGATTTGTTTCGTACACTGAGACTTCCCCGTGCCTAAATGGACCAGACTTCCAACGCCTTCCCCGAGTAATTAAAAGTCATCCGATTTAAATTCAATTCATGAGCACAATCCTCCTGTTGACGATTTCGAATGTCTTCATGACCTTTGCCTGGTATGGCCATCTCAAACATCGGCAAGCTCCGTTATGGGAAGCGATCCTCGCAAGCTGGGGCATCGCATTCTTCGAGTATTGCTTTCAAGTGCCAGCCAACCGGATCGGTTCTTACGAATTCACAACCGCTCAACTGAAGATCATTCAGGAAGTGATTACGCTCATCGTGTTTGCTGTGTTCTCTGCGCTGTACCTCAAAGAGCAACTGAAGTGGAACTATGTTGCTGGGTTTGTGTGTATGGTGTTAGCCGTCTTCTTTGTGTTTAAGCGATGGTGAAAACAGTCCCGACTCATGCCCGTAAGCAAAAGCACAGGCTGCGGCTGACCTGCTCAGGCAGATGTTTTAAGACATTGCTGGTGTAAGCTATTGATACCTACCGCGAAGCGCGCCCGTAGCTCAGCTGGATAGAGCGATTGCCTCCGGAGCAATAGGTCGGGAGTTCGAATCTCTCCGGGCGCGCCATCTAACCTCTTTGGACTCAACGCTTACGTCGGATCCGGCATCAAACATGTTTTGGCGGACCATTGCGCCTGTTTCTTTCTTGGACCTGTGCCCCAAAACGTGCCACAAAAATCCGTGAAGCGGTGTTTGCCCGTATCTCGAAGCCCTTGAAATTCGCGGGCGGGTGGGCGGAATACGACATCGCCGCACAACCGCCCTCACTCTGCTAATCGCGTTTGCCAGCAACGACAAATGCTCAGGAATAGTAGCGGAGGATCCACTCTGCTACGCAGCAAGGCTTTGACTGGTTTTCACGTTCGACTGCGACCGAGAACGTCACCTCGGATCCGTTCATCACTGTCTTGAAAGCTTGGACGGAGAATGTTGCGCGAACGCGTGAACCAGTCGGGACCGGAGCAGGAAAACGAACCCGATTCAGACCGTAGTTGATCATTATCCCGGCGCCGCGAATTTGGATAGCACTCCTGAACATCTGGCTGAGCAGCGACAGCGTTAGAAATCCGTGCGCGATTGTCGATCCATACGGAGATTCTCGCTGCCCTCGTTCGGAATCGAGATGGATCCATTGCCGGTCACCGGTTACCTCCGCGAACGCCTGGATACGATCGTGAGTTACCGCGACCCAGTCAGATTTTGCAATCTGCTGGCCCACCATCGTTTGAAACTCATCGACCGATTCCAGCACTAACGCATGCAATTGATCCATCGTCATCTCTTCTGTCTCATCGATTAGCAGATGAGGCTCAGGTTTCTCAGCCTTGCCATTTCTTCAATTCCCATTTCGCAATCGATTCCGCGTGCACCTCATCAGGCCCGTCAGCCAGACGCAGCGCTCGCACGTTGGCCCACGCTGCAGCTAAGAACGTGTCCTGCGAGACCCCGAGTCCCCCATGCGCTTGAATGGCGCGGTCCAAAACACGCAGTGCCACATTGGGAGCTACTATTTTGATCATCGCGATTTCCGTTTGTGCGGCTTTGTTACCGACGGTATCCATCATGTGCGCTGCCTTCATGGTGAGCAGACGAGCCTGGTCGATCTCCATACGGGAACAAGCGATACCGGCGCGGATAGTCCCTTGTTCCGCTAACGTTTTGCCAAACGCCACACGATTCTGTGTTCGCTTGCACATCAACTCCAAGGCTCGCTCGGCAACCCCGATGCAACGCATGCAATGGTGTATCCGGCCGGGACCGAGTCTGCCCTGTGCGATCTCAAACCCTCGTCCTTCATCCAGCAATAAGTTCGATACCGGAACGCGGACATTCGTGAAACTGATTTCAGCATGGCCGTGCGGCGCGTGATCGTATCCAAAGACGGTGAGCAGCCGTTCCACCTTGACTCCCGGCGTATCCATTGGAACCAGAATCATCGATTGCTGCTTATGCTTGGGCGCTCCGGGATCAGTCTTGCCCATGAAAATTGCGACTTTGCAGCGTGGATCTCCAGCTCCAGAGGCCCACCATTTTTGTCCGTTAATTACATAATCCATCCCCTCGCGGCGGATGCTTGATTGAATGTTGGTGGCATCCGAGGATGCTACATCGGGTTCTGTCATGGCAAAGCAGGAGCGAATTCGGCCTTCTAGCAGTGGATTCAACCACCGTTCTTTCTGTTCCGACGTGCCGTAACGGGAGATGACTTCCATATTTCCCGTATCCGGAGCCGAGCAGTTGAAGACCTCGGGGGCAATCATGCTGCGACCCATAACTTCGCAGAGGGGAGCGTAGTCCAGATTGCTGAGGCCGGCGCCGTCTTCATCCGGCAGAAAAAGGTTCCACAGACCTTCAGAACGGGCTCTTAGTTTCAGGTCCTCGATGAACGAGACAGGCTTCCACCGATCCCCCTCTACCTCCTGATTAAAGTGGGCTTCGTTTGGATAAATGTTTTCTTCCATGAAGGCATTGAGCTTCTGCTGTAACAGCTTTGCTTTGTCCGACAGGTCAAAGAGCATCGTTCACTCTCATCGGTAGGTGCGCAGGCTCTCGTCGATCAAATGCGGTGCTGCGTTGAAGGTGAGCAAGCGCAGATCGTTAGCTTTGAGTCGAAGAACACTGTAAGAAGAGTTTTGCAGGACCCCCGCGAGCCTCATGATCCGGTGATCAGAGATATCCAAAGCCAAACCGGTCCAGATAGCGACTGGCAGTGCGGAGGTGAACACAATCACATTGGTTTTATGAGTGCCGTTTTGCTCCTCTAATCCAGATCCAACACGTTTTCGAAAAGCGTCCCAGCTCTCACCCTGGTATGGATACTTGCGGGAAATCCATGCATTCAAAATTTGGGAATCGCATGGCAGCCAGCGCCGATGAACCGCCGCTTGCTCTCCGTTGCTCAACCTGACCTGTCGTTGCATGGCTTCGTACTGCTGGCGAAAGCCAAGATCGTCGGCAGACATGCGCGGAGCGATCTCGCGATAAATCTGGTCGAGATTGAACTCATCCCATTCCCGCCTATTTACTACTTCGGGAAACTCCACTTCCATTTGTTGATAAACGGCCTGGACTTCAAAGGCTGTCTCTTGCTGTCTCCTCATGAATCCGGTATACGCAGCGGAAAATACAAGCCGCTGCCCCGCAAGATATTCGCCTAACAACTTCGCCTGGCGTCTTCCTAGATCTGAGAGATGATCGTATGCGTCACGAGTACCGGCTTGGCCATGACGAACGAGGTAGATGTTGCTCAACGGTTTCGCTCCACCAGCGATGCTGCCAATCGAACCAGTCCCTTCACCCTGCTGTCGAAATCGCGAAAGCGCGCGTCGGAAGTTTGTCCGCGATGGAACCGGTAGTAGATTTGCTGCAGGATGACTGCCAACTTGAAGATCCCAAGAATCTCATAGTAGACAATGCGTGTCAGATCGCGTCCAGTGTGCTCGGCATAGCGCGCGATGAATTCCTCACGGCTGTACCATCCCGGATTTGCGGTTAGCGCCTGCACGCCGTGGCTTCCGAGTTCCGGGGCTGCCGCCCAATACCAGTAGCACAAGCTTAAGCCCACATCCACGAGCGGGTCGCCAATCGTAGCCATCTCCCAATCCAGCACGGCCGCGATCCCATCCGGGGACTCAGCAGAGAGCATTACGTTGTCGAGCTTGTAGTCATTGTGCACGAGTGTGGCTGGTGCAGACGCCGGCATCGTGTCACACAACCACCCAATTACAATTCCCATTTCGGGGAGATCTTCAGTTTTTGAACGCTGCCACCGGTCCGTCCATCCGCGTACTTGCCGTTCGAGAAATCCCTCTGGCTTACCAAGCGCAAGAAGTCGGGACGAGTGAAGATCGACCGCATGTAGTCGGACCAGGCAGTCGATGAAAGCTTCACTGATCAAGCGGCTGTAATCTGGTAGACGTTCGATCTCCTGTGGAACGCGATCGCGCAGGATGATCCCGCGCCGGCGCTCCATGAGGTAAAAGACCGCCCCGATGACAGCAGGATCTTCGCACAAATGGAAGACGTTCGGCGCCTCGGGAAAATATGGATGCAGCGCGTAGAGCACTTGGTACTCGCGCGCCATGTCGTGGGCTTTCGGCGCAACCGGGCCGAGCGGAGCACGCCGCAACACGTATTCCCGCCCTCCTGTTGCAAGCAGATAAGTCAGGTTGGAATGGCCAGAAGGAAACTGCTGAACTTCAAGCCTGGAATCCACGCCTTCTACTTTGCCGCGCAGATACTCGGCAAGGGTGGCCACATCGAGTTCTTCCCCTTTGCGGATCGCTGCGACATCTGAGTACGTCGTGGCGGAAGGGATCATCGGCAGGTAACCATAGCGAACTACGGATTTGATGTCCAGAGGTGGGCGCCTATTCGTTTTGCGGACGGGCACTCTTATCCCAGATGTGAAGCAGCCTCTTCCAAAGATGTCTTGACAAGCCGCCATTGCCGGTACTAAAACACTGAACGCTTGTTCATTGAATGAACGTTTGTTCAGTTTGGACACAGCGCTGGCCCACCGCCATCCACGACGATGGCGATCTTCCAACGTAGGAAGGGGTATTTGTACCTGCCATGAAGGCTGCGATATTGCACGAATTCAAGCAGCCGCTCGCTATTGAGCGAACTTCGGATCCGAAGCCCGCCGATGGTGAAGTTCTACTTCGAGTGGAAGCGTGCGGAGTGTGCCACTCCGATCTTCATATCGCAGACGGCGATTGGCCGCAATTCGCGCCGATCGTCAAGAAGCCGCTGATTCTTGGACACGAAGTAGTTGGTCGCGTCGTCGATAAAGGCACATCTGTCACCGGAGTAGAAACCGGTGACCGGGTTGGCGTGCCCTGGATTTACTGGACGTGTGGTCAGTGTGAGCCATGTAGCGAAGGCAATGAGAACCTTTGCGCCCGCCAGATGATTACCGGTGTCAGCGTAGACGGAGGCTTCGCCGAACTCTTGCGCGCCCCTGCAAGTCATGTGCTCCGAATTCCCGAGAAGCTTTCCTCAAGTGAAGCGGCTCCGCTCTTCTGCGCGGGGGTGACTGTCTATCGGGCGCTGAAGCAAGCGGATATGCTGCCACGACAACGGCTGGCAGTTTTTGGTGTCGGCGGACTGGGACACATGGCAGTTCAAATCGGTCGCGAATTGGGAGCGGATGTAACGGCCATTGATGTCTCCGAGCAAAAGCTCGAACTAGCAAAGTTATTGGGTGCCACATCCGCGATCAACGCAACGACGACCGATGCGGGGAAGCAACTGCGTAAGCAGGGCGGCGTACATGTGGCGCTGGTAACTTCGGCGGCAAGGGCTGCATATGACGCGGCCTTTCAATCCTTGAGGCCGGCCGGAACGCTGCTGGTCGTGGGATTGCCCGCAGAAAACATCTGTTTTCCCCCGATCATGATGGCATCGCGAGAGGTCTGCATTCGCGCATCGGCAGTGGGCACCCGTGAGGATGTGAATCAGGTACTCGCCCTAGCCGAGTCGGGCCGGATTCGTTGCCTCGTTTCAACTCGGGAACTCGATCAGGCAAACGAGGCGCTGCAGGACTTGCGAGCTGGCAAGGTATCAGGTCGATTAGTGTTCAGTCTCAACTAACTGTAATTTCGAAGGTGCATCGAGACCGGGAACATGCCGAAAATCAGGCAAGGCAGGATGGAAGAGAACCAGCGGCGGATCGAAGCGGCGGCCCTCGCCCTCTTCACAAAGCAGGGCTTTCACGGAACCAACATTCGGGAAATTGCCGAGAAAGCGGATGTTTCCACAGGCGCAATTTATACGTATTACGCCACGAAAGAGGCGCTATTCGTAAGCCTGGTTCGCAACTACGAGTTGCGGATGAAACCATTGCGAGACCACATGTTCAACAACATTCAGATGCCATTTTCAAAACGGGACATAAAGAAGCTAGCATCGGAAATCCGATCGATTGTTTATGACAACGCAGACTACTGGTTGCTCATGTACATCGACGTGATCGAATTCAAAAATCAACACTTCGCCCAAGTATTTCAGGGTCTGATTGAGAAGATTCGACGTCGCATCGGCCCGCTTTTGAATGAAGCTAAGAGGCAAAAAGGCTGGTGCGGAAAGGATCCGGCTTTCGTATTTGCTTCGATCTATATGTACATATTCGAATACTTCCTTATCGAGAAATTATTTCAGGGCAATCGCCATCTGGGCGTGTCCGATGAGCAGGCGATCGACGCATTCGTTGATCTGTTTTCGCATGGTATCTGGAGCGCTTCGAATGGGCTCCGGCGGAACAGCTCGACCAATCATTCAAACCGTCAAGTAGGCCCGGCAAGACACAAAGAAAGACCACGCGCGTATTCGCGGTGAGTGGAGGTAGGCATATGAAGAGTGTCAGGCTGTTCTTCCTTCTTCTGTTCGTTCTGGTGCTGTTCGGAACAAAGCCCGCTCAAGGGCAAGGAGTGGGATCCTCCGGCGATCTTAGGGGGACTGTAACCGACTCCTCCGGAGCAGCGCTGGCCAATGCGACCGTCATCGCCGTGGACACCCAGACTGGATTGCAACGTTCAGCGACGACCGACAGCACTGGCCAGTATCGCCTGACCGGATTGCCGCCAGCCACCTACAACGTGAACGTGAAAGTATCCGGTTTTGAAGCTCAGATACAAAAAGACGTTGCCGTGAGCGTGGGGCAAACGAGACTGGCAGACTTTCGTTTGAAGATTGGCGAGGTTTCAACCGAGGTCACGGTTACTGGCGAGGCTCCGGTGATCGATACCACGCAGGGGAAGCAGGCCAACACAATTTCACAACAGTACATCATCGATCTGCCGATTGATCGGCGCGATTACCTTACGTTTACGTTGCTGGCGCCTGGAGTCTCCGATGCCTCCAGACTTGCCGGGGACCAGGATTTCAGAGTCAAGCAAACGCCGCAAAGCGGGCTGTCTTTCTACGGCAGCAATGGCAGAGGAAACAGCATCACCATAGACGGTGGCGAAACTTCAGGCGATAGCGGCGGCCAGCGCCTGACCATTAGCCAGGACGCGGTGCAGGAATTTCAGATCAATCGGAGCAATTATGGGGCGGACCTGGGGGCGGCCACCGGGGCTTCTATCAATATTGTGACCAAGTCCGGCACCAACACTATCCATGGCGGACTCTATGGTTTTTTCCGCAACGATGCGCTGGACGCCCAAAATCCGTTTTCGTTCAGCCAGGCATTGCAGCCGGGCCAAACCTTCAATCCTGCCAACCCCGATACTTTGGGTTCACCGATCAAAGACACTTTGAGCCGCCAGCAATTCGGCGGAACGCTGGGTTTACCGCTAAAGAAAGATAAAACGTTTCTCTTTGTCGCTTTCGAAGGCCTGCGGCAGGATGCGCAAAACGCGGTTCCCCTCTTGACGAACACCAATGTATTCCGTCCAACGGCAGCGCAGAACAGCATTATCGCCGGTCTCAATGCCAAAGGCGCAACTCCGGTCCCCTGTTTGCCTGCACCGGCACCGGCCCCGCCAGGCACCTTGATCACGTTGCCGGCGGCAACGTGCGCGTTTGCGCTGAACAGTATTCTGACGGTGAATCCCAATCCGGGAGCGAATCCGTTTGTCAGCTCCGGGCAGGCCGCATTGAACGGCTTCCTCGTAAACCAATTTGAAACTCAAGGCGGACTCTTTCCTTATAACACGCGCCAATACCTGGGGTCGGCCCGCGTGGATCACCGCATTAACGAGAGCAACGAGATTTCCCTGGCCTACAGGTATGGACACGATGTGGAAGAGTCGCCGGATGTCCACTCCCTGACGGCTTTTTCGGCGGGAAGCTCGATCCACACCTATGAGAATAATCTCCAAGCCACCTGGTACCACCTGTTCAACCCCACGGCGCAGAACGAGGCCCGCGTGCAGTGGGATTACAACAGCTTTAATGTGATTCCCAACGAACCGGGACAGGTGGGGCTTCAGATTCCTGGTTTCATTAATAATTTAGGAACCAGCATTTTCATACCCAACTTCAGCATTCTGCGCCGTTACGAATTCGCGGACAATTTCACCAAGATTCACGGCAATCACACCTTTAAGTTTGGCGGTTACGAACTGCTGCGCGGCAATCACACCGAATCCCACACGTTTTTCCCCGGCCGCTTCGTGTTTGGGTCGCTTCCCGGCTTCCTGATCAGCCCACAGCTTGCCACAACCACCATCAATCCCCTGCAATCGGCATCGTTCGGGCTGCCGCAGGTTTACCAGCAAGGTTTCGGAAATCCGACGTACCCGTATTACAGCCGGCCGCTCACGGCGTTTTACGCGCAGGACTCGTGGCAGATCGCTCCAAACTTTACCGTGAACTACGGTCTCCGCTACGAACTGGACTCACAATTCGCTCCGTTGACCACATATAAGAAGGGTTTCGGCCCCCGCGTTTCTTTCGCCTGGGATCCCTTCAAAGATCACAAGACGGTGATCCGGGGAGGATACGGAATCTTTTACGGACCCGTGGACGTTCAGATCCCCGACGTCGACTTGAGCCTGGGAGTTGTGAACGCCAATAAGTCCGCGGTCGAGAACAGCTCAGGAGCCGGCCAAGTCGCCAACCTGACCGCGATCTGCGGGTTCTCCCAGTTCGGCGTAAAGATCATCCCCGGTACGGGCACCAGCCCTTGCAACCGGGAAATTTCTATTTATGTAGACCCGCTCGGGGGTGTTCCGGCTTTAGGTTTAAAAGGAGCGAACACCGTTTACCAAACACTCTTTCGGCAAGGATTGATTCAGTGCACAACGCCGGCCCCAGGGAATGCGGCTTGCATCACACCGGCTGCTGTAGCCCCGTTGGGCATCAATGTTACGAATAGCGGTCCCGTCGGTCCGCTGCAAGTAGTTTTCGTGAATCAGCCGGGCTACCGCCCGCCAATCGCGCAACAGGCCTCGTTTGGAATTGAACGTGAGATTTCGCCTGGCTTTTCGATTTCTCTTAGCGGTATCTATTCCCATACTCAGAGACTCCCTGTCGCCATCGATACCAATCTACTGCCGGCCCCGTTTACCACAGTAACTCTGGCCAATGGCCAAAAAGTCTCCTACCGCAACTGGAATACCACGGCCGCGGGGGCCGACCCGCTGGGAGGCACTGAGCCCGGCGGCCTGCCCTGCGATACCGCTCAATGCTTTGTAAATCCCCTGGTTGTGCAGAACAACCAATATAGCTCTGTGGGATTTGCTCAATACGAGGGCGGCATCGTAGAAGTCAAGAAGCGTTTCAGCGATCACTTCACGTTATTCGGGAATTACACCTATAGCAAAGCCTTTGACACGTCCACGGATTACAACTCCGACTACGGGCCGCAGGATCCGACCAACCTCAACGCGGATCGTGCTCTTTCTGAGTTTGATGAGCGGCACAAAGTGGTAATCGCGGGAGTGTTCGACAGCCCCTGGAAACAGAATATCTTGTCGGGTTTCCAATTGGCTCCGATTTTCTCGTACCACAGCGGACATCCTTTCAATCTGCTGGCGGGAGGAGAGGTGAACGGAGACAATCACACCACCAACGAACGTCCCATCGGCGCCCCACGCGACACGGGTCTGGGCCCCAACTATGTCGACTTCGACATGCGTCTGAGCTGGCGGCACAAACTAGGCGAGAAGGCGCAGCTGCAGATCATCGCGGAAGGATTCAACCTAGCAAACCGGACAAATTTTGCCAGCGTAAACAACGAGGTAAGCCCTCTATTCGGCCTCATCCCGGGGTTCACGACATTCAACGTGAGCGGGATTCGACCGGGCACTCCCCTTGCGGGTGGGGGAACAGCGACGCCCAGCACGCCGCTGGCTTTTACGTCAGCATTGCCGAAACGGGAAATACAGTTGGGGCTGCGATTGAGCTTTTGAACACAGGCCGATCTGAAGAAGTGAATTGGAAAGATTTGCATTGGTGACGTTCAGAGAGGAACTTCTATGACGCGAATTACCACGAAACTAGCCAAATGCTTCGGCTTGGCTGCGATGTTGCTGCTTTGCTTTGTAGCCGCCGCGCAAGGGCAGATGATAAAGGGCTCGCTTCCCGACGGAGCGACCTACCTGATCGAAGTACCGAGTCCGTGGAACGGAATTCTGTTTCTTTACAGTCACGGATATGTCCCGCCAGGCTCTCCGAATCCCGCGATGGATGTTGGTGATCCGGGCACTAGAGCGTTCATGCTTGCGAACGGCTTCGCGTTGGCCGGCTCTTCGTATGCACACACCGGCTGGGCGATTCAAGAGGCTTTGCTAGACCAGATTGCAGTGCTTGATATATTCGATGCCTCCGTCGGCCAGCCCACCCGAACGATCGCATGGGGACATTCGCTAGGCGGGATTATCACCGCAGGGCTGATCCAGCAAGACCCGAAACGTTTTGATGGAGCGCTTCCCATGTGCGGAGTGCTCTCTGGTGGCGTTGCCACCTGGAATACGGCGCTAGACGGTGCCTTTGCCTTCAAGACCTTGCTCGCGGCGAATACTGCTCTCCAGGTCGTCAACATTACCCCTCAGAACACGCTTGGAAATCTTGGCCTCGCCGAAGTGCTACTCGCCCAAGCGCAAGCAACTCCGCAGGGCCAAGCGCGGATTGCACTGGGTGCCGCGCTAAGCGACACCCCCGGCTGGTTCACGCCGCTGAGCCCTGAGCCGGCACCTACGGATTTCGCGAGCCGGGAGATGAATCAGTTTTTGTGGTCCCAGCAGGTGGATTTTCCGTTCGCCTTCGCTTTACGCGCCGAACTGGAGGCGCGGGCAGGGGGCAACGTTTCGTGGAACACAGGCGTGGACTACCGGAAACAGTTCTCGCATTCCGTCGACAAAGAAGAAGTAGAAGCCCTGTATCAGGCAGCCGGGCTTGATCTGAATGCGGATCTCGACGCCCTCAACGATGCCAAGCGGATCAGCGCGAATGAAGAGTCGGTTGAATATCTGGAAAACAACATTATCTTCAATGGTCAAATCCACATTCCCGTTCTGACCATGCACACAACTGGGGATGGATTAGTCGTTGTAGAAAACGAACGCGCCTATAAGGATGTTGTCGATGAAGCTGGCAACCGGCATTTCCTGCGGCAAACTTTCGTCCACCGGGCTGGGCACTGTACCTTCACGCCTGCGGAAACTGTGACTGCGGCGAAGAACCTGATCGCCCGCCTCGACACCGGCAAATGGCCTCAACTCGACGACGATCTGCTAAACGCGGAAGCGAGTGCCCTCGGGCCTTTAAACGTAGCTCCCCCCGCATTTGTCGACTTTCATCCTGCTCTCTACCTGCGACCGTTCGATGCTCTCGATGAGTGTCATCAAGATTCGCAAGATGGTGAGTGTCATCGGAGTAAGTTCGAATTTCGAGCGGATGAATAGAGAAGTTTTCTTATATGAACGTGCCGCTCACACCGCTCCGTTTCTTGCGCTACGCGGAACAGCAGTTTCCTAACAAAACTGCTGTCGTTTGCCGAAACGAACGATTTTCCTATTCTCAGTTTGCGGATCGCGCAAGCCGTCTCGCGGGCGCTCTGAGGACGCTGGGTATTGAGTCCGGCGATCGTGTCGCCTTCCTGAGTATTAACTGTCATCGCTTGCTGGAAGCGTATTTTGGAGTGCTGGAGGCTGGGGCTGTGTTGCTGCCATTGAATGTTCGGCTGGCGCCATCAGAAATTGCATTCATCCTGCGGGATGCAAGCCCAAGAGTTCTGTTCTTCGAAAAAGTCTTCCTTCCGCTGGTCGAGTCGTTTCGACGCGAGGTCCCCACACAGAAGTTCATCCTTATGGATGACCCGCCTGCCGCAAGTTGGGCGCTGTCGCAGAGCTATGAAGAACTCATTGCATCCGCTACGCCTCATCGCATAGACATTATGCAGGTGAACGAGGATGCGCTGGCCGAACTTTTCTACACCAGCGGCACCAGCGCTAACTCAAAGGGCGTGATGTTGAGTCACAGAAATGTTTATTTGCACGCACTGAACGGTTGTTTGACGTTTGATCCGACGAGGGAACACGTGCATCTGCACACGATTCCCCTATTTCACGCGAATGGCTGGGGATCAGCCCATGGGATCACATTCATCGGCGGCAAACACGTGATGATTCAGCGGTGGGACTGCGGCGAGCTGTTCCGGTTGATCGAGGAGGAAAGAGTCACGGGACTCGCTCTTGTGCCAACCATTGCCATCGCGCTGGTCAATTCTCCGGAACGTAGTAAATACGATCTCAGCAGTCTTGAGCGCATCACCATCGGCGGCGCGGCCTCTTCACCGACTCTGATCAAAGAAGTAGAAGAAAAACTCGGCTGCACTTGTTATGCGGGATATGGACTGACCGAAACCTCGCCCACGCTATCGGTTGCCTTCACCAAGGCCGGGTGCGACTGGCAAGGCGAAGAGCGTTACCGCGGACAGGCAATGACGGGGTATGCGATTCCCGGAAGTGAACTGCGGGTTGTCGATGCGGACGGCAACGACGTCGCCCCCGATGGACACAGTGTCGGTGAGATCATCGCGCGTGGTGACGGTGTCATGATGGGATATTGGAACCAGCCGGAGGCTACTGCTCAGGTACTTCGTGATGGCTGGCTATATACCGGCGACCTCGCCACCATCGACGAAAACGGATATCTCCTCATCGTCGATCGCAAGAAAGACATCATCATCAGCGGCGGCGAGAACATTTCCTCGCTCGAAATCGAGAAGACGCTCCTGGCCCATCCAGATGTTTACGAGGTTGCCGTGATTCCCGTACCGGACGAGAAATGGGGCGAGACTCCTAAAGCTCTGGTTGTACTGAAACCGCAAGTCAAGACAACGGCGCAGGAGTTGCTTGAGTTCTGTGCGTCGCGGATGGCTCGTTACAAGTGTCCGCGGTCGGTGGAATTTCTGGAAGCTCTGCCCAAAACAGGAACCGGCAAGATACTGAAGCGGCAATTACGTGAGAAGTACTGGGGACAAGGAACCCTTCGTCCTGAGTTGGCGATTCGAAGTTCCTGAGTCTTGACGCATAGAGCATCTCGATTAACTCTGAGGACGCAAAGTCTTATGCGCGATCTTGTTCAGTTCATTACAAGTCATGGCATCGCCACGATCACGATCGACAATCCGCCTGTCAACGCCCTGAGTCCAGCGGTGATCGACGGCCTAAGTCACGCCCTTGAACAGCTTGAGAGAGACTCCGCCATCCAGGCTGCCGTGCTGATCGGCGCAGGCAAGACCTTCATCGCCGGCGCCGACATCAAAGAATTCGGCAAGATGACCGCTGGAGAGTCTCGTGGCCTGGCGCTGCCAGCTCTCTTGAATCGCATTGAAGATTGCTCCACGCCGATTGTGGCCGCCATCCATGGAAGCGCGTTTGGTGGTGGATTGGAGCTGGCTCTTGCCTGTCACTACCGGGTTTCGGCTCCTGGATCCCAGCTCGGGCAACCGGAGGTCAAGCTCGGATTAATTCCTGGCGCAGGTGGCACCCAGCGTCTGCCGAGGCTCATTGGATTGCAGAAAGCCGTCGAGATGTGCGCAGAAGGCAATCCCGTCTCGACTGAGGAAGCGCTGAATCTGGGACTGGTCGATCGCATAATCCCAGGAGACCTGCTCACAGGGGCAACAGTATTTGCGCGTGAAGTGGCGGGCCATCCGGCACCCAAGACTCGCAATCGAAGTGAGTGGCCGCCAACATCAGGAGAGACTGCTGTTCTAATTGCGGCGGCTCGCGAAACGGCGCGCAAAAAGCAGCGCAACTGGATTGCCCCCACTGCTGCAATCGACGCGGTGGAGGCCTCAACTACTCTGCCCTTCGATAAAGGCCTGGAGCTGGAACGAAAACTATTCCAAGACTGCCTGTTTTCCGAGCAATCGAAGTCCCTGATTCATGTCTTCTTTGGCGAACGCGAGGTTGCCAAAATCCCTGATATTCCCAAAGGCACACCAACGATTCCCGTGAACAGCGCAGCCGTCGTCGGAGCCGGCACCATGGGCTCAGGAATCGCGATGGTCTTTGCCAACGCTGGCATTCCCGTGTCGTTGAAGGAAACTGATCAGGCAGCTCTCGATCGCGGCTTGGCGAACATTCAGAAGAACTATGCAAGCTCGGTGAAGCGCGGACGATTTACGCAGCAGTTCGTAGAAGAACGGCTGAAACTGATTCGACCGACGCTCCTCTACGACGACTTTGGACCGGCTGACATGGTAATCGAAGCTGTCTTTGAAGGCATGGCTCTCAAGAAACAGGTGTTTGGTGAACTGGATCGCATCTGCAAACCCGGCGCGATTCTTGCCAGCAATACATCGACCCTGAATATCGACGAGATCGCGTCGGCAACCTCGCGGTCCGAGTTCGTAATTGGGACGCACTTTTTCAGTCCAGCAAACGTAATGCGGCTGTTGGAGGTCGTCCGCGGGAAGGAGACCAGCAAATCCGTAGTTGCCACGTGCATGCAGCTATCCCGGAAGCTCGGAAAGATTGGAGTGCTCGTCGGTAATTGCCGGGGCTTTGTCGGAAACCGAATGTTTCATCCTTACATTCGTGAAGCCACGTTCCTGGTGGAGGAGGGAGCAAGCGTCGAAGCTGTGGACAAAGCGCTTTATGACTTCGGAATGGCCATGGGACCCCTCGCAACCGGTGATTTGGCAGGTCTCGATGTTGGCTGGCGCATCCGCAAGGAATACCGCCATCTGGAGAAGCCGGGTATACGACAGGCCTTCGCAGCCGATCGGGTGTGCGAACTTGGTCGCTACGGTCAGAAGACCGGGGCCGGTTGGTACAAGTACGACGAGAACCGCCGCTCTAGTCCCGATCCAGAGGTGGCGGATCTGGTCCGCAAATGGTCAGCAGAGGCCGGCATCGCTCAGCGCGAAATCTCGCCGCAGGAGATCATCGACCGTTGCATTTATGCCCTGGTCAATGAGGGTGCGCGCATTCTCGACGAAGGCTTCGCATTGCGAGCGGTGGACATCGACATTATCTACATCAACGGATATGGCTTTCCTCCATATCGAGGCGGCCCAATGTGGTACGCGGATACCGTTGGCCTGAAGAACGTCTATGAACGCGTCAACGAGTTCCATCGCACTCACGGAGAACTCTGGACCCCTGCCCCGCTTTTGAAACGATTAGCGGAGGAAGGCCGAAGATTCGCGGACTTTAACCGGGAGCAGGGCGTGACGGCGGCTTAAAACGCAGGGCCCTAGCGACCTGCTTCACCCTAACCTGGAAATTTGGCGCAGCATTTCTCAGTTCAGGAGGACTCGTGGCAACTACTACGGAAACCATTCGCAAAGCCACTGGCGGCAGCTTTCTCTTCCAGGACATCGAGGCCGGTCGCGTCTTCACGTACGAAGATTTGACTGACGAGCATCTCGATATCGGGCGCACGGTCGATGCCTTCTGGGCCACTGAGGTTGAGCCCCATCTCGACGGCATCCGGCACCAGGAGCCCGGTCTCGCGCTCAAGGTGCTGCGGAAAGCGGCCGAGCTGGGACTCACTGCCCTCTCGATCCCGGAACGATTTGGCGGGATGGAGATGGATTTAACGTCGGCGATGGTGGTCGCCGAGCACTTGGGCAAAGACGGATCTTATGCAGGTTGGCAGTCCACGCATACCGGAATCGGCACTCTGCCCTTGGTGTTCTTTGGCAACGAAGACCAGAAACGGAAATATCTTCCAAAGCTAGCCAAGGTGGAAATGCTCGCGGCATATGCGCTTACCGAGCCATTGGCGGGTTCAGACGCGCTGGCTGCACGCACTCGAGCCGACCTCAGCGAAGACGGCAAGCACTATATCCTGAACGGGCAGAAGATGTGGATCACCAACGGCGGAGCCGCCGATCTCTTCACCGTCTTTGCCAAAGTTAGCGGAGAGAAGTTCACCGCATTCCTGGTCGAGCGCAAGTTCCCTGGCGTAAGCAGCGGCGCAGAAGAACAGAAGATGGGCATCAAAGGCAGCTCCACTACCGCCGTTTATTTCGACAATGTCCGGATTCCTGTAGAGAACGTCCTGGGAGAGATTGGGCGCGGCCATGTCATCGCGTTCAACATCCTTAACGTGGGACGACTGAAGCTCGGGCCCGCCGTACTCGGCAAATCAAAGCACATTTTGGGAATCTGTCTCAAGTACGCCAAGCAGCGCAAGGCCTTCGGTTCTGCAATCGCCGAGTTTGGCGCCATGCAGCATAAGCTCGCCGAGATGGCGATCAGAATCTATGCTGCGGAGTCGATGACCTGGCGCGTGGTTGGTTCGGTCGAGGAGCATTTGCGGGACAGTTCATCCGCTTTGGATCCTGCGCGCGCGCAGATGAAAGCCCTCGAAGAGTTTGCTACGGAGTGCTCGATGGTCAAGGTGTATGCCTCCGAGACTCTCGATTATGTGGTGGACGAGGGCGTGCAAATTCATGGCGGCTATGGCTTTCATCAGGACTACACGGTGGAACGCGCGTACAGGGACTCCCGCGTCAATCGCATCTTTGAAGGCACCAACGAAATCAATCGCCTCATCATCACGGGTATGTTGCTCAAACGCGCAGCCCGCGGAGGATTGGAGCTGATCCCCGCTGCTCGAGCGGCGATCAACGAAACCCTTGCTCACGGGCATCCGGCACGCAGTGAAGTCAGCAACGATGAGTTGGTTCATAACGCAAAAAAGATTGCACTGCTGACCATCGGACTTGCCCATGAGAAGTACTCTGACGAATTGGAAAAGCAGCAGGAGATCGTAATGAGTATCTCCGACATCTTGATGGACGCCTATGCCATGGAATCCACACTGCTGCGGACCATGAAACTCGGAGTCGATGCCGCCAACGCCACTGACATGTGCTCCGTCATCCTTCGCGACGCAATGACGCGAATCGAGACGGCGGCGCGCAATGTCCTGGGCGCCTGCTCCGAAGGCGCAGCCCTGCGCAACAACATGAGTGCGCTGCGCAACCTGGCGCAGCATGAACCGATTGATGCCGTCCAAACTCGCAGAAGGATTGCGCGGAGACTCATCGATGAAGAACGCTACGTTGTCTGAAACACATACCTCGACGCCGAGCCAACAGAACACAATGACCGACCTTACCGGCCACGATATTCAACTTGCCTCTCGCCCGAAAGGCTGGCCGTCGCTTGATAATTTCAGCCTGGTCGAGACCAAAGTTCCACCGCCGGCTGATGGACAAGTGCGCGTGCGCAACCTGTTCATGTCAGTCGATCCCTACATGCGTGGGCGCATGAAGGAAGCGAAGTCCTACGTGCCCTCGTTCCAATTGGGGAAGACGCTCGAAGGAAGCGCGATTGGCGAAGTGCTGGAATCTCGCATCGCGACGTTCCAGCCCGGCGACATCGTTAATTCCATCCTGGGATGGCGGGAATACTTCGTTTCCGACGAGCGCGGCGTACGAAAACTGGACAGGAACGTGCGCCCACTCTCCGCCTATCTGGGAATTCTGGGCACGCCGGGGATGTCTGCATGGGTGGGACTGAACCTTGTGAATGTCAAATCTGAAGATGTGGTATTCGTTTCCGGAGCGGCAGGCGCGGTAGGCAGCATGGCCGGACAATTGGCCAAATTGCGAGGGTGCAGAGTCATTGGCAGCGCGGGATCGCAAGAGAAGGTCAAGATCCTGACTAAGGAACTCGGCTTCGATGCCGCGTTCAACTACAAAGATGGGAACGTGTACGCGCAGCTCAAGAAGGCGCTGCCCGATGGAATCGACGTCTATTTTGACAACGTCGGTGGAGAGCACCTCGAAGCCGCCCTCTCAGCCCTGCGAACCAACGGACGTATCATCGCCTGCGGCGCAATCTCCATGTACAACGACGAAGTGCCCCCGCCCGGTCCTCGCAATCTTCCTCTGATCACGTCGAAGCGGCTCACGATGAAGGGGTTCATCGTCACCGACTGGCTCAACCACATACCGGAGTTCCTGAAAGAGGTTGGCGCGTACTGGGGACAAGGCAAGCTGAAGATGAAGGAGACCGTGGTCGAAGGAATCGAAAATGCTCCGCAAGCATTCTTAGACATGCTTCACGGCGGCAACGTCGGAAAGATGGTCGTAAAGCTGGGCTGACAATCTTCATCGAAGGGTAAGGAGGACGGCGTTTAACGGGTCAATTCTTCCCCCGGATCGTCGGGTTTAGCGCCCAAAGGTCTAGGGGGAGATTAGGGAGTATTCTTTGGGTGGAAGCAAGAATCGGGGGCCAGGGATTTCGACGGAGTCATCGGGAGATCATCTAAGGAAATTTCGGACGCTGCGGACGGTTCGGACCCAAAATTTCCCAGCGGGTGCTTCCACGACGTATCGCCTCACCTAGTCGCATCTCGGACTTCGGACGAAATGTGGGGTCGTCGGATCCGATTCACTTTTCGTGCTGCTCCAGTCCCGGTGGCGCTGTGCTAATCCACTCTTTAGCGAACAGTAAACCGATGACAAAGCATCTACCGATTGCAACACTGTGCCCAGTTTTGTGCCCACCACCAAACCTTACCGAGTGCTACCCAGTATTTGTGGGTAGTCTTAACCTATTGACGTGTGGGCTCAGTCGTCATTAGTCACACTTGGTGACACTACGTGCAAGTACGTGATTATTGGTGCGTCAAGTCCTCCGGAGCAATAGGTCGGGAGTTCGAATCTCTCCGGGCGCCGCCATTAAATTACAAACGACTTACGGTTTCGGCGGTTCCACTGCATCGTGGAATCGTAGAAACAATTTTTCCGCTGCAGCAACGATGTTGTCCTCTTCTGCCTTCTTCTTAAACGCGGACTTAACTTTTTCACTACCTGACCACAGCTCGCGCCCGGTTTTGGCTTCGTGAATCTTTAGCGTCACCGATGCTGACGAAAGATCTTTGCGCGCGCCGGTTGATTGCCGCGGCTTGCCGTCAGGAGTTGCATGGTCGGCTGTACTGCCGACCGTCACAGAGCCGCTTCCATAGGAAGTAACTTCAGCAATGAAATCTGCATTCGCTTCTGTATTCAACATGACGAATCGACCCCAACCCTGAATATCGGTATTTATCACGTCAAAAGGAATGTTGCTGCCGTGCTCGTTCTTAACGTACATGGACTTCCCAAAAGCAAGGCGCTCAGAAAACGTCGCGGAGAGAGCCTTGGGATTGGGGGCAGCTTGCTGCGCGGCAACGATCAGGGCGGTTTGACCCAGAATCTGAATCGCGATTATCTTCCGCAAAAGAAGGGGAACGTTCATAGAGTCTCCGCGTGTCTCGGGCAAAGTGTCTCAAACCGCTAGCGTTTGCAAGAAAATTCTTTCTCGATTATCGAAACACGTTTTCGCGGTGGAGAGCCCGGCTTATCAGGGGAACGGAATGAACCATGCTGCGCGTGTCAACTGAAGGATGGTCGACTCAGGGTGAGGTGGTGCTGGACGTTTACGCGCCTAACCTCTTGAGTGCCACGCCGGCAGGCGCGAAGTCACTGGCGCTGGCGCGGGCAACTTGATATGACTTGATTGCCCCGGTTGTGTCGCCGCTTTTTTCCAACACTTGTCCCAGCAGATAGTGGGCTCGAAACAGAGGAGCATCTTCCGACTTTTCGCCTTGATTGATGTAGCGCTGTAGGAGGGTCGCTGCCAGCGGCAGGTTGCGATTTACGCGAAGCAGCAAAGACGCGGAGTCGAAGAGAGCAGAGTCGTTCTTGGTATTTAGCTTTGCCGATTGCTGAATGGCTGCTTCCAGATCGTCGAGACGATTCATGCGCCGATAGAACGAAGCGAGATCTAAAATGCGGCGAGGTCCGGGATCGCCTTGCAAGGCTTTCTTGTATTGTTGCTCGGCGTCGCTGTTTCGCTTGTCGTGCTCGGCAATGCGAGCGCGGATCCAATACGCGGTTGCGGGCTCTAGCTTCTCGACGGTATTCGCTTGGGCGGCAGCCTTGTCTGTTCCGCCACCCAGAAATCCCGGAGCTTCAATGTAGTATTCGCTCAGGTCGGATCGTGCTTCTACGTTCTTCGGATCCAATTCCACGGCCTTCTCAAAGGCAATGCGAGTCTTCTTTGCCAAGCTGATGGCGGAAAACCAGCTCGAGTGATCCGCCTTTTCTCCATAGGCTCTCCCGAGCCAAAGCTGATTGAGGCTGCTGCTTGGATTCAAGTTTGCAGCGCGCTCGCACTCGGAAACGGCGGCTTCCCAGCGTTCCTCGGCGTAATGAACGCGGCACAGAAGGTTGTGTTCTGCCGCCCCCGAGGGATTGGCGCTCAGCGATGTTTTTAAGACTCGGATCGCAGCATCGGCCTCGCCATTTACCAGCAGCTGGTGAACGGAATCCAGTGGCGCGTTGGCCGGCGAGACCGCGGGCAGCGCTATTACAAACGCCAGGATCAATGAAAAGAAACGGGAGATTGACATCAGGAGTTTTACCGTGCGCGAACCTCGAGGCCTGGGCGTAAAGGAGTCGCTGCATTCATGCTGTTGAGAGCGATCAGTTCTCCTGGCTGGACGCCGTTCATGATCTCCACGCGAGTATTGTTGGCAATTCCGGCTTCCACAGGCTGGCGCTCGAGACGGCCGTTCCTGATCACATAGACATAACGTCCACTCTCGTCCTCGTGCAGGGCTTCGCGTGCGACGGTCACGACTTCCTTCTTGTTCGCAATACTCACATTCACCGTGACATTAATGTTGGGCAAAAGGCGGCTGTCTTCGTTATCTACGCCGGAGAGAACCTGGCCAACATTGCGACTTCCATACGTTGTAATCGTGTAAGGCATTTGTGTGATTTGCCCACGCCAGACTTTTCCGGGAAGAGCGTCCCAAGTAACGGTAACAGGCTGGGCGACCGCCAGTTTTCCCAATTCGGGTTCATCGACAAAAGCCCTTACCTGTACCCGCCGCAGATTCGCAAGCTGGATGAGGAGTTCCCCTTGTTGGACGTACTCACCCTGCTTGATCGGAAGGGAATATACCGTTCCTTCAAAGGGCGCCCGAATCTCGCTGTGCTTGAGTAGATCCTGGGCAGCAATGTAGGAGGCGCGAGCTTGCTCGCCCTGGGCTTGAACTCGATTTACCTCGGGCCGAGAGTAGCGATCCTGCTGTTTGTCTTGCAGAACCTTTAGTTGCGCCTGCGCAGCAGTAAGACGGTTTGCGGCTTCGCGTACTTCAGAAGGAGCTGCCGCGCCGGTCTGGGCTAGTCTCTGGAGGGAGTCGTAATTCTTTTGAGCGGCATCACGCTCAGCCTGGGCTTTTACCAGCTCAGAGCGTGTATTCAGAACTTCTTCCTGGGTTCCGCCAGTCTGAATCGCGTGCTGATCAGCTTCAGCACCTTTTACCTGGGCCAATGCTCGGGCAGCTTGGGCGCGAGCATCTGCATCGTCCAATTGCATGAGCAGGTCGCCCTGGCGCACATGTTGTCCCTCACGGACATAAATCTTCCTAACCGTCGTTGGAGCAGGGGCATGAGCCTCGAAATTTTCAATGGGTTCGACTTTGCCGTTGGTGGAGATCGTGGTGACGAGGTCTTGCTTGGTTACGTGGTCCACCCTAACGGGAACTTCGCCTTTGCGGCTGGAGATGAAGGCTGCCAACACGATCACAGCAAGAATGGCGATGATTATGCCTCGCCAAACATGTTTGCCATTGCCGTTGCTTTGTTTATTGCGCTCTGCCATCAGGGAAACAAACTTCAAGTATATCGAACCGAGCCAGCCGCCTTCTTTCAGCAGCTTGGCCTTGATACGCTACAAAAAAGACCCTAATCAGATGTCCGTCAAACCGATCGCGGTTCAGCGACATCTCAAGAAATCGGCGTTCCCATCTAAATCATAGATAACAGCTTACGTCTATATACGTTTAGCCGATGCAAATTGGACTGCAAAGAGTCAAAGAAGTCACCCTGGCCTTGCATAACGAGGTGCGACGCACCCGTGTTTTCAATATGGCGGCCGGGCTGTCCTATTACTTCGTGCTCTCACTTTTTCCACTGCTCATCGTGCTGGCCACGCTGCTCGGGTACCTGCCAATCCCCAATCTCTTTGATCAAAGCATGGATTTCGCTGCCCGCTTTGTGCCGTCAGAGGCCATGGGTCTGGTGCGCAGGATTCTCCAAAGCGTATCAACCCCAAATCGCGGCGGATTACTCTCCATTGGCCTGATAGGAACGCTGTGGGCAGCGTCGGGCGGCTTCTCCGCCATGATCGACGCCCTCCATATCGCCTATGACGCTCGTACCAGTAGGCCGATGCTGAAGCAGAGACTGCTGGGGCTTGGACTCACCTTCATGACCGGCGGCAGAACTCTTGAAGTAGAAGGTGAGAAGCTACAAGGACAGCAGCGGATCACACCAGGTCAGATTGCGGAAATGCCGAAGGCCGCGTGAGATTAGAAGCCGTCGTTCGAATAGCGATCGGAGAGAACTGCCGCCCGCCAGGGGAGAGGCGAACACGAAGGTCACGAAGGGAAAAAGAGGAGGTCACGAAGAATCATTTTTGAAGACCAGTTTCTGACGACCTTATTTGCTTTGTGACCTTGATGTTCTCCTTCGTGCCCTTCGTGTTCGCCTTTCCCCCGGCGGGCGGCACTTCACGGTACGATCGAAAGCTAATTTGGAGAGACGCTCCAGCGTGCTGCCTGTCCACAGGCATCCCGCACTTTCCACCGTTACAATAGGGGAAATGTCCCGAGCTCCCGCATACACACCAGAGCACGCGAAGTCGGGCCTGGATTTCGCATTTCCCGAAATCGAGACCTGGCCGAATCAATTTCCGGCCTACGAGATCGAGATCGACATACCGGAATTCACGTCGGTGTGCCCTAAGACCGGATTGCCCGATTTTGGCGTTCTCACCCTGCGTTACATGCCGCGCCAGCGCTGTCTGGAATTGAAGTCGCTCAAGGAATACCTCACCTGCTATCGCAACCTTGGCATCTTTCAGGAAAACATCGTGAATCGCGTTCTCGAGGATGTTGTAAGCGCTGCCGATCCGGAATGGGCTGTCGTCCGCGGTGTCTTTCGCCCACGTGGCGGCATAGGCACGACGGTTGAGGCACGCTGGCCGCGTCCAGCTACGAGTTCCAAGGAACGTACTTAGAGATGCAGCGCGCAACGCGGCCGCTCCTTGCGCTTGGTTTGCTCACCGCACTGAACTTTCTCAACTACATTGACCGCTACATTCTGCCTGCCGTCCAGCCACTGATTAAACAGGAGTTCCATCCCTCCGACACAGCGCTTGGCGCGCTTACGACCGTGTTCTTCATTTTCTATATGTGTTCCGCGCCTGCCATTGGGTTTATGGCAGACAGGAAGTCGCGTAAGGCGATCATCGCGGTCGGTGCGCTTGTCTGGAGCGGAGCTACTCTGCTCACTGCCGCAACCTATAGCTTCACCTCTCTCCTGATTCGGCACACCGTCGTGGGTGTGGGGGAGGCTACGTTCTCATTGATCGCGCCCGCTTACATTGCCGATCTGTTTCCAGAGGAAAAACGTGGGCGAATTTTGTCGTTGTTCTATTTAGCGATTCCCATGGGCGCCGCGCTTGGGTACATCATCGGCGGTGCACTCGGAACGCGGTATGGATGGCGATCGCCCTTCTATGTATGTGCTATTCCGGGGTTCATCGTGGCAATTTGGTTTTACTTTGCCGGCGATGAGCCCCAACGAGGAGCGCACGAGATAGCTCTTCACACACTCGAGCGCACGACCTTTCGCGGACTGTTGCGCAATCCCGCATTCTGGACCGCGACTCTGGGTATGGCCATGATGACCTTCGCGATCGGAGGAATTTCCGCGTGGATGCCTACATTCCTGGAACGGGAGAAGGGAATTCCGCTCGATCGCGCAAATTACTACTTTGGACTCATCACCGTAGTGGACGGTCTGGCGGGAACGGCAGTCGGAGGCTGGCTTGGGGACCGGTGGTTGCGACGCTCGCGAGGAGCCTATTACGCAATATCGGGAATTAGTGCTTTGCTGGCTATTCCAGGCGCGCTCTACGCATTTTACGGACACCCCTCGATGCTCTTCGTTTCACTTGCGGTCGCCGAATTCTTCCTCTTCCTTAACACCGGACCGCTGAATGCCGCGATCGTGAATTCGGTGGCTGCTCCAATTCGTGCCACAGCGATAGGCATGAATCTCTTCATCATTCACCTTCTGGGTGATGCGATTTCTCCGACGATTATCGGTGCGATCTCTGACCGCAGCAGCTTGCGTTTGGGCTTTTCCATCACCTTGATTGCCATGGTTGCCTCAGCTCTGATTCTGTTCCTCGGGACGCGTTTTGCCCCACCACGGGCGGACGAAAGGCAATTAGCGGGAGCGTCGGCTTGACCCGCTGGATCTGGCTTGCGGCTGGCATTCTTCTCGGCGCCGACTGGTTGCGACGCTCGCTTCGCACTGCCATTGGCATGGGCAAGTTGTCAGACGTGACCAGCCCAGAATGGGACAGACTGCCTCGAAGCAGCGCGCCCCAGCCCAGCGTCACGGTAGTCGTTCCGGCACGGAACGAGGGTGGCACGATTGAGCAATGCCTGCTCTCCTTGCTGGCTCAGGATTATCCCAACCTGCAGATTTTTGCAATCGATGATCGTTCAACTGACGCGACAGGAACGATCATGGATCGCGTCCAGACGGAGTCATCTGGCAAACTCCGTGTCCTGCATGTGACTGAACTTCCTGCTGGATGGTTGGGGAAAACACACGCGATGTGGCGTGGTGCCGCCGAGTTGGAGACTGATTGGATTCTCTTTACCGATGGCGATGTCATCTTTCGCCCGGATGCAATTCGGCGCACGGTTGCGTACGCGGAAGCAACAAAGTCCGATCACCTTGTAATCTTTCCCACGCTCATTATGAAGGGCTTCGGTGAGCGCATGATGCTCGGCTTCTTCGGCCTCGCTTCCTTGTTACTGCTACGGCCGTGGAAAGTGAAAGATCCGAAGGCACGGGACTTTATAGGAGCCGGAGCATTCAACCTGATTCGCCGTGACACCTACGAGGAAGTGGGCACCTATCAGGCGCTTCGCATGGAAGTGATCGATGACTTGAAGCTGGGCGAAGCCGTCAAGAGACACGGCTTGCGGCAAGACTGCGTCGTGGGCACCGATCTTGTGCGAGTCCGATGGGCAGAAGGCGGATTGGGTGTGGTGCGCAACTTGCGGAAAAACATGTTCAGTTTGCTGCACTTCAAATGGTGGCTAGCTGCCCTTGCCACTGTCGCTGCCGGAGTCTATCAACTGGGGCCGTGGGTTGGCATCGTCCTCGCTCCGGGAATTACAAAGGTTGGATTTGCTGTTGCCATCTTCTCGATCGCCTTGCTGTACTGGCGTATGGGACGCCAGTTCGGACTTTCGCCTTGGTTCTTCTTAACTCATCCTCTATCGACTGTCATGTTCATTCTTGCGCTGCTGAACTCGGCTGTTAGCTCGCTGGTGCACGACGGAGTTGTGTGGCGAGGGACAACATATCCACTCGAAGAAATTCGAGCTTATACCGCGGAGAGACACAAAGAGCTGCTACGTGTCCGCAGCAACACTAACCTGACCGACGACACGTATTAGGCACTTCCGTTTAGTCCCTTTCAGCGCCCTCGAATTCGCTGCTTCCACCCCGGGCTTCATGCTATGCTCTGCGCCAAATCAGCCTTTGGAGTCCATTCTGCTGCCCCGCCTTTTTTCACTCGCTGTAGTCCTGGCCTTGTCGACCTGCGCTTTTTCCCAGACTGGAAGGCTTGATGCATTACTTGAGGAAGGGCACTTCAAACAGGCCGCTAGACTTATTTCCGGAAGCAAGGATCAAGATGCAGAGACTCTCTACCTGCTGTCAAAGCTCAAGCAAGGCTTCCGTAAGCACGACGAGGCCCTGCAGCTTGCCGAAGCTGCAGTAAAGGCGAATCCGAATAAGGCCGCTTACCACTTGCAGTTGGCCGGCGTTCTGAGTGAAGACATCGACAAAGCAGGCCTGTTCAAGAAGATGTCGATAGCGAAGCGAGTTCATTCGGAGCTGGAAACCGCTCTGAAACTCGAGCCAAAGAACACCGATTGCCTTTTCGGCATCATGACGTACTACGAGGAGGCGCCTGGAATTGCGGGTGGTGGGAAGGACAAGGCACACCAAATAGCCGAAGACATTGGGAAAATCGATGAATCCAAGGGCTATCTGGCTCAAGCGCAACTCGCTCGTCACGAAAAACAAACCGACAAGCGCGAAGGCCTTTACCTGAATGCGGTGAAGGCCGATCCCAAGAGCTTCGAAGCGCTGGTTGCGCTCGCCGCCTTCTATGCCTCCGAGGCTCAGAAAAAATATGAACTGGCCGACAAGTATGCGCAGCAGGCTTTAGACCTTGATCGGATCCGTATTGGGTCGTACGTCGTCTTCGCAGAAGTCGCCGCTTTCAAACAAAATTGGGACAAACTCGAAGGCTTGCTCTCTCAAGCCGAGAAAGCAAACGGAGATGATTTGAGTCCCTTCTATCAAGCCGGGCGAACGCTCCTTCAGTTGAACGAGGAACTGTCGCGAGCCGAGCGTTACTTCCGGAAATATCTCTCGCAAGATCCTGAAGGATTCACTCCATCGCTCAGCGCGGCGCACTGGCGGCTAGGATTGGTTCTGGAGAAGATGGGCCGAAAGGAAGACGCGATTAGGGAACTGGAGAAGTCGCTACGATTACAGCCGGATTTCGAAAACGCCCAAAAAGACCTGAAGCGACTGAAGGGTTGAGCTAGTTTCCGAAAAACCTCACAAGCGCCTGTGTAAGCCCTTCCATCGTGTACTCGTCGGCCTCAACGTCTACCGGCAGTCCATACTCGCGCATGGTGCGCGAGGTCACCGGGCCTATCGAGGCGAACTTCACGTGCGAAATCTTCGACGGGATGTCTGTGCCCACCACAACCGTGAGGAAGTTCTGGACAGTAGAGGAGCTTGTAAAGGTAATGGCATCCGGCAGGGGCCGTGCGGCGAAGACGCTCTGCATGCAAGATTTTGCGTCTTCCGGAATGACGGTTTGATAAGCCTCTGCGACGTCCACCTGCGCTCCCGCTGCCCGCAGTTCGTCGGGGATAACGTCTCGCGCGATCTTCGCTCTCACGAGTAGAACTTTTTCACCCTTAACTAACTTTCGCACTGCACGAACCACCTCTTCTGCAACGTAGTGCGGAGGCACGATATCCACAACTAGTCCATGGTCCTGAATGCGCTCCTCAGTAGCTGGGCCGATGGCTGCAATCTTCAAGTGCTGAAGCGAATCGACGCTGAGCCCAAGCGGCTCCAGCCTGGAAAACAGAGCTTCGACGCCATTTACGCTGGTCAGTATCAGCCAGTCATACTGAAGAATGTCCTTCAGTGCGGTGTCAAGCGCGTCGTAAGAGTCCGGTTCGCGGATCTCGATGACCGGAGCTTCAACTACCTCTGCGCCAAAGTGTTTGAGCAGAGAAGACAGACCATCTGCCTGTCTGTGAGCACGCGTGATGACAATGCGTTTGCCGGCGAGAGGACCAGAGGTCACCAGCTCCGCCACCCGATGCGCCTGGGGATCGACCGTTTTCTTCTTTGCCATTGCCATGTTGAAGATGCAGGATACTACGGTTGCTGCGGTACGGAGACCTCTCTACCGTAAACCTCGTCCAAAATCTTCTGTGCGCCTCTCGCCAGCAGGGCGCGCCCAACTTCCACACCGAGTTTCTCGGGATCGGATCCCTCGCTTTCTTCGCGAATCATCGAGCTCCCATCGGGACTGGCGACTACGGCTCGAAGCAACAAACCTCGCTGAGTTGGTGACGCATAAGCTCCGATCGGAACCTGGCATCCGCCTCCTAACTGATTCAACGTCGCACGCTCACATGCAACCGCCACGCGGGTCGGCGGATGATCGAGAAATTTCACAGCCTCTATGGTGGCTGCGTCGTTCGCGCGAGTCTCGATGGCAAGCGCTCCTTGCCCAGCGGCGGGACACATTTGTGCCGGTTCGAAATACTGCCGGACCGCGTCGGTCAGTCCCAATCTAGTCACTCCGGCTGCGGCCAGGATGATGGCATCAAACGCGCCACTTTGGAGCTTTCGTAGTCGAGTATCCACGTTGCCCCGCAACGGAATGATCTCGAGATCCGAGCGGAGTGCGTGCAGTTGCGCCTGCCGGCGCAGGCTGCTCGTACCGACGCGAGCGCGCTTAGGCAATTCGCCGATTTGCGAGTAGCGAACCGACAAGAATGTATCCCGCGGATCGTCCCGCCGTGGAACCGCTGCCAGCACAAACCCGTTAGGCAGCTCGGTCGGCAAATCTTTGAGACTGTGTACGGCAAGATCGACTCGACCTGCGGATAGCGCCTCTTCGATCTCTTTAGTAAACATTCCTTTGGTGCCAACTTTAGCGAGAGCCACATCGGTAATTTTGTCGCCAGTAGTCTTGATGATTTCAATGGAGACGCTGTGCCCTTGCCGCTGAAGCAGGCTGGAAATGTGATTGGCCTGCCAAAGAGCCAGTTGAGATCCACGCGATCCAATGCGGAGTTGAGCCATCAGCGGCGAGAGCCGGGCTTTTGCTCGGCAACCTCGGTTTCGTCCTCGTCGATCGCAAGAGAATGCCGATCCTTATTGTCAGCAACGGCGGAAGCATTTTTGTCGGAAGGGCCCGATGCACCGTTCCGCCGCGCTTCCTCACTTTCGATTCCAAACAGTCCGCGCAAAAGCTCTGCGGTAGTGGCAAGCTGGTCTGAGCCGCTGAAGCTCTTGAGTGCGGAAATGGGAGTGTGCAGAATTTTGTTTACAATGCTGCGGGTCAGATTCTCTACGGCACTCTCCTGCTCTGGCGAGAGCTTACCCAACCGTCCGCGCAGACGATCGAGTTCCGACCGCCGAATGTCCTCTACGCGTTTTTGCAGCGCCACGATTGTGGGCACTGCATCAAGGCTTTGCACGCGCCGCTGAAAGCGGACGACTTCTTCTTCGATCAGCCTCTCCGCTCGCTCGGCCTCACGTCCGCGATCGCTGACGTTGGCTTCGACTACCTGCTGCAGGTCGTCGATGTCGTAAACGAAGATACCGTCCACATGGCTCAGTTGTGCATCCACATCGCGCGGCACGGCGATATCGATGAAGAACATTGGCCGGTTCTTGCGGCGATGCATGAACATCTCGCCATGTTCGCGCCGGAAGATCGCGTGAGGAGCGCCGGTAGAGGTGATTACGATGTCGGCCTGGTCAGCGGTGCTGTAGAGCTGGTCAAAATGGATCGCGCTGCCGCCCACACGCTCCGCCATCTGCAGTGCACGGTCATGTGTGCGATTGGAAACAAAGATTGTGCCGGCTCCATGCGAGCGAAGATGGCGGGCCGCCAATTCACTTATCTTGCCGGCGCCTACTACGTACACGCTTCTACCTTGCAGGCTGCCGAAAATCTTCTTAGCGAGTTCCACAGCGACTGACGCAACCGAGACTACCGAGCTTCCGATGGCCGTCTCCGTCCGTACCCGCTTCGCTACTGAAAAGGCTCGGCTCAAGAGCGCATCGAGATTCGATTGAACGGAACCCACGGCTTTGCCGATGGCGTATGACTGTTTAACCTGGCCCAGAATCTGCGGTTCTCCAACGATCATTGAGTCAAGGCTCGCGGCTACGCGAAAAACATGCCGTACCACATCGTCGCCGTTGTACTCATACAGGTGCTCGCGCAGCGCTGATACATCGGTTAGGAGGTAGTCGCGAATGAAGGCATACAGATCGGCGCCACTTTCGGAAGCGACCGCAAATTCGACTCGATTACAAGTCGAGAACACCACGCACTCACCGACACCGGGATGTTCCAGCAGTCTCCGGGTAGCTTCCTCCAGACGCCATTCTGGAACTGCAATGCGTTCTCGCACTTCGACGGGGGCCGTCTTGTGGTTCACGCCAATGAGTTGGAGTTTCATCGCGCTACGAACCTGTGGACTCCACTGAAGTAGTTTGCTGCCCAAACGCTAAGCGCTGCAGCGAAAGCGAAGGCTGTGAGCAACGCGGCACGCCGTCCGCGCCACCCGGAGTTCCATCGCGTGTACAGCATCACCGTGTAAACGGCCCACATCAGCAGGCTGAGAATGATTTTGGGATCCTGAAAATAACTCGCCCCGTATTGCATCTGGGCGATCACCGAACCGGCGATCAACCCGATCGTCATGAACGGAAAGCCGATGATCAGGAGTCGATAGCCGATGTTGTCGATAGTCTCCAATGCAGGAAGCTTACCGGCGATTCCATTCAGATCCTTGCGCTTGAGGCTGCGCTCGTGCAGTAGATACAGCACGCTGGCGATGAAGCTGAAGAAGAGAGCCGAATATCCAACCAGAATCAGGATGATATGGGTGTAGATCCATCCGCTGCGCAATTGCGGTGAAATCAATTGTGGTGGGCCCTGTGCCAATGCCGCCGATAGGGAAAGTAGAAATGCGATTGGCAGGACAACGATTCCCGGAGATGTGGTCCGATAGATGTAATAGACGCCGATGAACAGCAGCATCATCAGGAATGCAAGCAGCGATTCCGACTGATGCAGCGGACTTCCGGCCATACCGCCGGATACAAACGCTTCTACCAGCGCGACACAATGCAGCGTGACCGCAACTCCGGCGATGGGGAGAGTCGCCCTGGACAGAATTTCGCGCCGCCGCAGCAGCGCGATCAGGGCGTACAGCATGCTGAGGCCGTACAAACCTGCCGCGATTCGTAACCAGAATAGAGACATGGAAAACTATGCCAATTCGCCCGCGAAGACTCGATTGTCTCCGTTGCTACAGTTGAAATTCCGCAACTTGAAGGCGAACAGTACCACATAATTATACGCAGCGTGGTTCGCCCATTTTGCCTTTACGCCAGCGCGATCACCTGATGGTCGTGGCATTCGGGCCGATAGTCTTCGATGAGCCGATCGATCAGCTCAGTCCCAAATTTGGCCAGGAAATAAATTCCGGCTACGCGCCGCTCCTGGAGCTCCTTTTCGGGAAACAGTAAGGAACTGAGCATGCTCGCGTGACGGTCCAGGACCTGTTCCCGATGGAGATTCGCGCGTGCCGCCCGTGATTCCAGGCGCTGAAGTTGATGCCGCATCTTGCGCGCCGCAACCTCACCCGCTGCCTCTACAGTTGGGTCGAGCCTTTTTAGCGAGTGGAGGAGGGGAGCCAGCAAGCGTTCGAGATGTTCGCGGCTACGATCGAAGTCATCTTTTATGTCAGCTGGAATGGTTCTCTGCGCGAGCGCGGCTACAAAGTCGTCTTTGGGTTGGAGCACGTCACGAAGCCTGAGACCGTACTTACGCATCCAGCTCGCGAGGCGCGCCTCGATCAAAGTCGTCGAGAATCGAGGCCATACCGGCGTAGTCCTGCCCAGCAGACGCTCGTATACAACCTGAGACTGAGCGAAGTATGCGATCTCCGCAGGTCCAGCGATGTAGGTCGCTGTGGGGAGCAAGTAATCCTGCAGGACCGAGCGGAGCAAGACATTCGCGGTAAAAAGCTCGGGGCTGGACTCAATCTGCCGTTGCAATTGCTCTGGAGTCCACTGGGTGCCGTTGGCGCTGAAGGTTCCATTCTTGCGATGAATCGGCAGGCGCTTTCCATCCTTGAGAAAGAACAGAAGCGTTGATGATTGCGTGACCTTTACCTGCGCGTGATATCCCGCAGCTTCGAGTTCCTTCGATCGCGAGAGGAGCGCGCGCGTCAGCTCTTCTGCGTATTGAGCGGCGGAGCGAAGAATCGGGGCACCGATTTGGTGGTGTTGATCATCCGATGGTTCCAGAACGATCAGGCCTTGTCGCGCGAACAGCTTCGTCATCAGCTCCGCGAAGGAGGTCGCGAATGTCTTTCCCGGCTGATAACTCGATCGCACCAGATCGAGCGTCTCGGATTCACCAACAAGTTGTTGCAGCTGGTCAACCAGCGAGACGATATCGCCGGCAAGGGAAACGGTTCCGACCGGACACCCTGGACAGCCTCGCGAAGACGTTTCCAATCTCTGCAGTTCGCCCCGGCTATCGGGCACAAAAGCGTGATTCACCTCTGCCAGATCGTGGTCTTCCGACGCCAACCAAAACACTGGGACGGCTTCCACTCCTCTGGCCGTGAGTTCGCGTGCGAGGCGAATGATGGTGACGGCCTTGTAAAGCGTGTAGGCCGGTCCCAGAAACAGACCCACCTGTTGGCCGCTAACGACTGCACGCGCTCCTTTACGAAGTTTCTCGATGTTGCTAAGAGCCTCGTCTCCGGCGTTCCAGGCGCGATTTTGTCTTAAGAGCACATCAGCGACGCGTTCCCGACGTTCAACCGGGATGCTTACGCCGCGAGCCTGACTTTCGAGTTCATCGAGAGAAAGTGTGGACGTGGGATAGAAGGGGCGAGTCTGCGGATTAGCGGTGAGGAAGTCGAGAAAGAGCCGCGAAGTGCCGGGCACATCACGGAAGGGAAGACATTCCTGGTCCAATCGGGCCTCTCTCGCTCAAGTTCATACTACAGTGGAGTTTGGATTTCAGCGGACTGCAGAAGGATGCAGAAAGTCCTCGTTATCCCGCGGCCATTGCGGGTTCAGTGGCGTGCTGCTGAATTTCCTGCCATGCACCACGAATGTGCTCTTCTTCAGTGTAGGCCTGGCCAATACACATCCGGATTGCAAACTGTCCTTTAAGCTTAGTGTGCGACAGAAAGAGCTTGCCTGATGAGTTCAGCTTCTTCATCAGAGCTTCACTGGCTGAATCTGGGCCCTTGAGGCGGAAGCACACCAGGTTCAAGGAAACAGGAGCCACAATCTCAAAGCGGGAATCCGCCTTGAGCCAGCCAACAAACTTTTCAGTGAGCTCAATATGGCGACGGACCATTGCCTGCAATCCCTCTACCCCGTAAGAGCGCATGACCAGCCACAATTTCAGAGCGCGAAACCGTCTGCCGAGCGGGATATGCCAGTCACGGAAGTCTACGACGGCACCCGTAGCTGAAGCCGCGTTCCGCAAGTACTCAGGAGTGATCGCCAGGGTTTCCGTCAGCTCCTTTCGGTCGCGGACATAAAAGCAAGTGCAATCGAAGTTGGTGAGCATCCACTTGTGGCAATCGAAGCAGTAGCTGTCCGCCAGCTCAAGCCCGTCGTGAATCGATCGCAGCTCTTGGCAAAGCGCGGCTGTACCCGCCATCGCCGCATCAACGTGCAGCCAGATGTTGTGCTCGCGGCAAATAGCGCCAATCTCCGGCAGCGGATCAATCGACATCGTCGATGTCGTGCCGATTGTCGCACCCACAAAGCAGGGAACGCGACCGGAAGACTTGTCGTCCTGAATCGCTCGCGCCAGCGCAGCGGGCTTCATGCGAAACTGCTCGTCGACCTCGATCACGCGCAGATTCTTTCGTCCAATGCCTGCAACTTTTATGGCCTTCTCCATCGAGGAATGCGCCTGCGCCGAGGTGTACGCCGTGAGGCGCTGATCGCACCCATCCTCATTCGAGCTGAATTGCGTCGCTCGCTCGCGTCCGGCAAGCACAGCGCAGAGATTTGCACTCGATGCCGAATCCTGGATCACGCCGCCACCTGTGCTTGTCGACAGAAAATGTTTGGGCAGGTCGAGCATCTCCACCAGCCAGTCGAGCATGCGCATCTCGAGTTCCGTGCATGCTGGACTCGTTAGCCACAACATTCCCTGCACACCCAGGCCTGACGACAGCAGATCGCCGACTACGGACGGTGGAGAGCTATTCCCCGGGAAATAAGCGAAAAAGTTTGGCGACTGCCAATGCGTAATGCCCGGCAGAATCTTGCTGTCAAGATCCTTGAGAATCGTCTCGACCGGTTCGGGAGCCGAAGGCGCGCGGGAGGGAAGTGAGGCGAAAACGTCTCCTGGTTTCACCTGCGACAGCACGGGAAGCTCCGGAGCGCGCGCCAGGTACTTTGAAATCCATTCGAGCGCAACGCGACCGTCTCGAAGAAGCTGTTCCGATGCCACGCGAGATTTGCCGTTGCGATTGCTCATTTCACTCCGTGCCTTGCAGATGCCTCATGGGACTTGTGGCAAAGTCGCCCTCGGCTGTGTGCGCTGGCACTCCGACGATGTGTTGGATGTCGCCCGAACTAGAAACGCACCTTGAAATCCGGCTCCTGATGCACGTGGATGCTATCGATGAATCGCACTTTGCCGGTACTACGCGTCATGACAAGCGACTGCGTGCGAATCCCATCACCAAAAAAGCGCACTCCTTTGAGCAACGATCCATCCGTCACGCCGGTCGCGGCAAAAACGATGTTCTCGCCCGGCGCCAGGTCCTTGGCGAGATAAATCTTCTTCGGGTCCTTGATGCCCATCGTCTTCACACGCTCTTCCAACTCCGGCTTGTCCACTACCAGCCGCGCAAAGATCTCGCCGTTCAGGCAGCGCATAGCAGCCGCGGTTATTACGCCCTCAGGAGCTCCACCGATACCCATTACGGCATGAACACCGGTCCCCATCACTGCCGCCGCAATTCCTGCCGAAAGGTCTCCATCGCCGATTAGTTTTATTCGTGCACCCGTCGCGCGGATCTCAGAGATGAGCTTTTCGTGCCTGGGACGATCAAGCACGATAATCACCAGGTCCCTCACATCGCGGTCAAGACTCTTGGCAATCATCTTCAAGTTGTACTTCACCGGAGCGTCAAGATCGATTCCGTCCTTGCACGGCGGTCCCACAACGAGCTTTTCCATGTAGCAGTCGGGTGCGTGCAGCAGTCCGCCGCGCTCCGAAGCCGCGAGGACGGTGATCGCGTTGGGAGCTCCCGTAGCGCACAGATTCGTCCCTTCCAGCGGATCAACAGCGATATCCACTTCCGGAAATGCCACGCTGTCGGGATGTTTCGCCCCCACCTTCTCGCCGATATACAGCATGGGAGCCTGATCCCGTTCACCTTCGCCGATCACTATCGTGCCGCGCATTGGCACGGAATCCATCGCGCGCCGCATCGCCTCAGTCGCCACCTGATCCGACTTCGGACGATCCCCCATGCCCATCGTCTTCGCCGACTCGATCGCGGCTTCTTCAACAATGCGTGTAAATTCGAGCGCCAGTTCGAACTCCATCTGCTGGCTTAGGCCATTCGGCGACGGGATGGTTTCAATTTGGGTCTTCGGCATGGAAAGCCCTCCGAGAATACGATGCTGATACTTCAGGAAGCGAGCTGCAGGCGGGGGTACCCTGCGGACGAAACTGCCGATTATAACCTTAGGACGGAGAGGCGAACACGAAGGTCACAAAGGAAACTTCAAAGGTCACGAAGATTGAGACTCAGTGACCTTGCTGTTTCCTTCGTGACCTTCGTGTTCGCCTCTCCGGTCTTACTTGATCACAGTCTTAGCTGCGGACATGTTGTCAAAACGATCCCATACACGCACCACCACCACGTGCTCTCCCGAACTCACTACTTGCGCAGGTTCCTCGCTGCCACCATCGCGAGTGCGCGAGCGCTTGCCCGCCTTCTTGCCGTTTTCGGCCGCGGCTTGAACTTCTGTGTTCGGCAGGCCTGCCGAGAAGTCATATTCCTCGGTTGGGGAATCGGAGAGTTTCCCCACCGGCTCTACATAATGCCATTCACCCGCGTCAATCGAATACTCGGCACGCTTGATCGGTGAGAAGCTGTCGGCGGCGCGGAAGCTCACGTGCATCGTGTTTCCTTCCACCTTGGCCTGAAGCGCCTGAACTACCGGAGGCGTACTGTCGACTTCAAAGCGCGAGCTGATCTTCTCGTCCGTCAGCGCCTCATCGGGCGAGTGCGAGGGAGCGTCCGATGCGACAATCCGAACCTCATATCCTCCGTCAGGCAGCAGACTCGAGTCCCATGAGTAGTACTTGTCCGGGATGTTGTCCTTCAGCAGCTTCCAGTCGCGTTCGTTATCGCCGCGGTAGTAAATGGAATAGACAAGATCGTCGTCATTATCGTCATGTGCGCCCCAGCGCACCGCGATGTAGTCACGATCCTTGACCGCCGACGGAGGAGTATCGAAGCGCACTGGCGCTGCCACCGGCGTGTTTCCCAGCGGGATATTCACGTTCTCAGTAGTCGGTTTTTGCGCGGGCAGGGAGGTGATGCGTGCGCCGACTTGCACATTGATGTCTTCTATTACCGGAGCAATGTTTTTTGGCAGATAGTTGATCGCCACGCTTTCAATCTGTGTATTCGCATTTCCGGGATGCAACGAGACCTTCCATTGCACGAAGCGGGCCGCCGGAATCGACAGTCGCTCAGCGGTCTTCAAATCGATCTTCGTCCATGGACTCCAGTTGCGATCCGGATTATCGACGTTCCCACTTCGGGCAAAGAAATCGAACTCGCCGGTTCCGCGCACTTGCGGACGCCCCCACTGCGAGAAGCTCTTAGCGTCGAAGACGTCACTCTCATACGTTCCTGCCTGCTCGCGCCCCGGGCCAAGGACAAATAACTTGCCCAGGTTGGCGGTGACGGCATAGACGGCCCCATTGCTGGCCCGCGCCATTGACGTAATCTGATTCGCGCTGAGCTTCACCAGATCGCGGTAGATTCCCGTTTTAGAATTGGGCGCAACAGCATAGATGTGACCACGGTTACCGGTGCCGGCGAGCAACTGTCCGTCCGGAGCGAAGGTAAGCGCGTAAACCAGATCGTCTCTGGAACTCCAGATGCGGCTTGGGGATCCATCCGTAGAGATCGTGTAGATCTCTGAGCCACCGCTTATCTGGCCGGGCAGAGAAGGTGGTGCTGCTGTGACAACGGCAGGCGTGCTGGCCGGAGCCGGAGGCGGAGGCTGTGGAGATGGGGTTACAGCTCCACGCTTCTCTCCCACGCCCGCGGCGAAGATGTTGCCGGCTGCGTCGGTGGCGAGCGCGGTGATCTCCTTTTTGGGCGCGCTGTACAGCACGAACGCCTCCCCGGCTGGGGAAATGCGGTATACCAACCCGCTGCCGTCCGATCCGGCAATTACCGTGCTCAATCCCGGCGTACCTTTCTTACTGCGCTTGCCATCTTCCGGCTCGGCGGTTGGCTTCACCAGGGCCAGGCAGCGAATGTGGGCTTCGTCGCTCTTGAAGAAAACCGACCCCTCTCCCGTCTTCTCGACCTTGAAAATCTGACCGTTGTCGCCGGTCGCGACATACATCCGTCCAGCCGGATCAAGTTCGATGTCCCAAATGTATTTCGTTTTGGGATCGAAGAAGACCGAAGAGTTGTACATGTTTTCGGCTTCGGTCGTCTTTGTGACGGCCGAATCGTTCTGCGCAGGCTGCGGTTCTTCCTTCTTTGCTTTTTTCTTCTCGGGGGCGGGCGCGTTCGGCTGCAATTTGTACACCCGCCCATCCGGGGATGTGGCTGCGTAGATAGTGCCATCGGTATCGATGGCCAGCGCCTGTACCTGAAGTTCTTTGGCTTCGAAAATGACGTTTGCTTTGCCGTCTGGAGTCACGCGATAGACGCGCGCCGGCGATCCAGCGCCCAAATAGGCATTGCCCTGAGCGTCACTCACTACCTGCCAGATGTAAGTTGAAGGCGAGGTGTAGATCGATCTCAGCGATGGCGCGAGCTGCAAGTTCCCATCGCTAGAGATGGCGACGCCATTACTCGTCCCTTTTTCAAACTCTTCAAACTTGGATTGCTGCCAGAGCTGAGTACCCTCAGCCCAAACGGCCGAGGAGAGTAGAAGAAGGCAGAACGCCTTCAGAAAGCCTTGAACCATATTCCAAAGTGTATGCGAAAACCCGAATTGAAGAGCGAACACGAAGGTCACGAAAGACGACACAGAAGGCCACGAAGTTGACGATGGAAGGTGGTTTCGGGAGGTCCTACTCCGTGACCTCTTTTGTCGTCCTTCGTGACCTTCGTGTTCGCTGTGTCGGGGTTTTCCGAAGAACCCACAAGACTCCACAGCTTTGCCCCGATAACCGTCATTGATTCCTGCTCTCGAGGCTCCTACAGTCAAATGCCTCCGCGGCGTCAAAACGGGCGACGCTGGAGTGGTAACTGCGAGGACAGGTGCTGCTCGGGGCCGCACCTGTTATCCACAAATTATTAACAATCCGAATTCCGCCAAAAACCACAGTCCAGGCTGGCGATGATTGAAAGGCAAGGGGTTAACCAGCCAGCAGCTAGTCTGCATTTCAGCTACAATATATGGGGTTAGCCTATTGACAGGCCCCATATGCAGGTGTAACTTACGTTTCCACCTGCTCCTGAAAGTCACGGAGCGGGTGACAGTGGCCCTCCCCCAATCGGATGGTTTTGTGATCGGGTGAGTTTCCAGCGATGGCTCCCAGGACAGCAAATCTCGGATTCATCAAATCGCAAAATCATCCAATTTGCGTCAGCCCCCTTGGACGTTCAGAGGTGAGCGTCCGCATAACAACAATTAACCGGTGCAGCGGTGACACCAATGGGAATCGGGTGATTGCGTGATCGGGTGAAGTAAGACTGGTTTGGCTGCTGGTTTTACTTCACCCGATCACCCGATGACCCGATCACCCGATCCGAAGTGACCCGATAAGAGAAGCGGTCGATATCCCTCAGGAGCCTCCCATGGCTGAAGTGACCAACAAGACGCAAGTGGCAACCGGAGCAGCCGCGAAGACGGCGCCCGCAGTCTCCACCCCCTCAACCAGGAAGGCACCGGGCCTCCAGTTCCGTCGTTATTTCACTAAGCCAGGTACATCGCCGTACGACCAGTTCCAGTGGGAGCTGCGTACCGCCTCGATCACCGACGCCCAGGGCAAGACGATCTTTGAGCAGAAAAACGTAGAGACTCCCAAAGACTGGTCGATGACGGCAACCAACATCGTCGCCAGCAAGTATCTGCACGGCACCGTGGGAACTCCTGAGCGTGAAAGCGGCGTGCGTGCCCTGGTGGGCCGCGTTGCCGAGACGATTAGCGACTGGGGAGTCAATGGCGGCTACTTCGCCACTCGCGCCGATGCCGACACATTTCATGATGAGCTGGCGTACATCCTGCTCGACCAGCGCGCAGCGTTTAATTCTCCCGTGTGGTTCAACGTGGGCTGCGACCGCCTCGAGCCCAACTCCGATGCGCAGAACTGGCACTGGAATCCCGAAATGGGAAGTGTGCAGTTCGGCGTGACCGGCTATCGCAATCCGCAGTGCTCCGCCTGCTTCATTAACTCAGTAAAGGACTCGCTCGACTCCATCCTCACGCTGGCCAAGACGGAAGGCATGCTCTTCAAGTGGGGATCGGGAACTGGCACGAATCTTTCTCCGCTGCGCTCCTCGACCGAGCAACTCTCGGGCGGAGGCACAGCTTCAGGTCCGCTGAGCTTCATGCGCGGATTCGACGCCTTCGCCGGCGTCATCAAGTCGGGCGGCAAGACCCGCCGCGCTGCCAAGATGGTGATCCTCAACGTCGATCACCCCGACATCGAAGACTTTATCGATTGCAAGCGGGAAGAAGAGGCCAAGGCTTGGGCGCTGATCCGCGAAGGCTACGACGGCAGCACGCCCGACTCGCCTGCCTATTCGTCGATCTTCTTCCAGAACGCGAACAACTCCGTGCGCGTGACCGACGAGTTCATGAACGCGGCCATCAACGACGAGAATTTCTTTACTCGCAGCGTGAAGGAGAAGAAGCCGTTCGCGTCGAAGAAGGCCAAAGATCTGCTGCGCAAGATCGCCGAAGCCACGTACTACTGCGGCGATCCCGGCATGCAATACGACACCACCATCAACAAGTGGCACACGTCGAAGAACACCGCCCGCATCAACGCTTCAAATCCGTGCTCGGAGTACATGTTCCTCGACGACTCGGCCTGCAACCTGGCCAGCATCAACCTGCTGAAGTTCTATACGAACAACACCTTCGACATCGAAGCCTACAAGTTCGCCTGCGACGTGCTGATCACTGCACAGGAGATACTGGTGGACAGCTCGGGATATCCCACCGAGGCAATCGCGCGCAACTCGCATGACTATCGTCCGCTGGGACTCGGCTACGCCAATCTTGGCGGCTTGCTGATGGCCGCAGGCTTGCCCTACGACTCAGATGCCGGACGCGACTATGCTGCCTGCCTTACGGCCATCATGTGCGGCGAAGCGTACTACCAGTCGTCGAAGATCGCCGAGCTGTGCCTCGCTCTGGCTCCTGCGACTCCGCTCACGCAAACCGCGGAGATCACCGGCGCAGCCTGCCCTGGCTTCTATGTGAATCGCGAACCATTCCTCGACGTAATCAGGATGCACAGGGCAAGCGTCAACAACATCGGTTCCTCTGTGTCCTCTGTGGTGAACGATAAGCAGTTGCCCAAGCTCATCGAAGCCAGCAAGGAAGCTTGGGATAACGCGCTAGCCCATGGCGAGAAACACGGCTATCGCAACTCGCAGGTCACGGTGCTCGCCCCCACCGGCACGATCGGCTTCATGATGGACTGCGACACCACCGGCATCGAGCCCGATTTGGCACTGGTGAAGTACAAGAAGCTGGTCGGCGGCGGCATGATCAAGATCGTCAACAACACCGTCCCGACTGCTCTGTTCAAACTCGGCTACTCCAGCGAGCAGGCCAACAACATCGTCAGCTACATCGACGCCACCGGCACCATCGAAGGCGCGCCTGGTCTGAAGGAAGAGCACCTGCCCGTCTTTGACTGCAGCTTTAAGCCGTCCAAGGGAACGCGCTCTATCCATTACATAGGCCACATCAAGATGATGGCGGCCACGCAGCCGTTCATCTCGGGCGCGATCTCGAAGACCGTCAATCTGCCCAACGATGCAACCGTCGAAGAGATCGCCGAAGCGTACATTGAATCCTGGCGCCAAGGCCTGAAGGCCGTAGCCATCTACCGCGACGGCTCGAAGGGCGCGCAACCACTCAACGTGTCAGACGGAAACAAAGCGAAAGACACAAAAGCCAGCACTCAGCAGCCGGTAACCAGCCAGCAGATAGTGCCAGAAGTGCAGGACCAGAACGCTCCACCGAAAGCGGTTCGCCATCGTTTGCCGGAAGAGCGCGCCTCGCTCACACACAAGTTCTCCATCGCCGGGCATGAGGGCTACATCACGGTAGGTCTCTATCCCAACGGACAGCCGGGCGAGATCTTCATCAAGATGGCAAAGGAGGGCTCCACGGTCTCCGGGCTCATGGACGCGTTCGCAACATCCATCTCGCTAGCCCTGCAACACGGTGTGCCGCTGAAAGTGCTCTGCGAGAAGTTCGCCCACACCCGCTTCGAACCCAGCGGCTGGAGCGGCAACGGCAAGATCGGCTTCGCCAAGTCAATCACCGACTACATCTTTCGCTGGCTGCACTTCCGCTTCGTCGAGCCCGAACAGGGAGACTTGTTCGAAGGCATGCTGAAGCGCAACGGAGTCGCGGATCCAGCCGCCTCGGCGGGGAGTCTACCGGCGCCGCCTGAGAGCGTGGCTGGCACGACTTCCTCTGGAGCACAGTCGGGCTTAGCCGGCAGCCGGAAGCTGGAAGCTGGAAGCGTGCATCCTGCCGATGCACTGCGCGACATTGTGGACATGGGCGACGCACCCTCATGCCACGTCTGCGGCTCCATCATGACGCGTAATGGAAGTTGCTACAGATGCATGAGCTGCGGCAGCACCAGCGGATGTAGCTAAGAAGATTTGAAGTTGTGGCACAGCCGCCCTCGGCTGTGTTCCAGCCCCGGAGGTAATCAAAAGCAGAACACGGATTAGACGGATGTAACGGATCGGACGGATGAACCGAAACATGGGTTCACTTCACCCGATCACCCCATTCAGTTTGCCTCTGGCCGAGGAGAAACTCCCCGAGATGCGCGAGACGAGAGATATGTTCCAAATGCCGAATGAGAAAGTCGAATATCAACCCGAGCCGGAGAGTCTGGCAGGTTTTCTCGCGAGCTTGACCGAAAAAGTAGACGAGCTTCTATTGGCCGCGAACTTGCGTCCCAATTTGGAATAGATCGTTCGCGCAGAGTGAGAACTAGTGCCGCGCCTTTGGCGGCACTTATCTAAGGGCTCATTACGTGTTTTCGTACCTGAATTAGCAGCTACGAACGCACCTGCGGCCAGGCGCTCGAAAAGCTGGCTTGCGCGCCTCAAAAGTACCTTAAAACTGCCTCAAAAGTGCGCTCGAAGTGCCCCGAAAAAACGCTTCCAGAGCCCCAAAATGCACTTCGGATGCGTTTTAGAGACGTCTCCGATCCAAGGCCTGACGATCTCCTGCATCCTTTAGTTATGGGGCAGCCTCGTTTGGTCAAAATGGGAAATCTGCATTGCGGGCGTTTTGGGGCGTTCGCCAGAGCCAGCCAGTGGGGGAGTGGCACGCCGCGCTTACCGGCGCGTCTGCGGGCAGGCTAAATCGATTTATCTTCGTCTATATGTTTTGTTCGCCTATGGCTCCAAGGGCAAGATTCGGGTTTTCTTCTGCCGAAAGTCCGCCGGCAGCTTTTTTGATGAAAAATCGTTCTGCTATTTTCCTACTGCCTGCACGAGTTTCTGTATCGGTGCAACAACCATCAGCAGCAGTTCGGCCTGTCCCTTCTTCATCGGTTCGAGCTGTGCCATCTGCTGATCTGTCCATCCAGTTGGAACTGATGAGGGAGAGCCGAGCATATCCAAGGCTTGGAGTCCAATAATGGCCGCTGAGGAGAGGTTCTGGGAGATCACGGTATCTTCCGTCAGGAGTGAATTCTGAAGCGCCGGTGAGAGCCGATCGTGATTCAGCTTCCAGTCGATCATTGTGTCGCGAGCCAGGGCAATGTCCGCCTCTGAAGCGGTTCGTGCGAGGATTCGATCCACCAACCGCGCAAACTTTCTCACCTCAATGCTCTCGGGCGGCACGGCGTCGGGCAGCCGGTTCAGCGGAGCGTCCGTGCTGTACTTGTGCGTTCCTGAGCGGGAATATTTTTTAACGGGTTCCACGGTATTTGCCAAAGTCCGTAGCGGCTCCAGATGTTGGGGAGCGAGGCGTTCTTTCATCGTGTGCAAAGCCGAGTGATGAGTGAGTCCAAGCGTCTCCAGGCGTTCGCTCACGACCTCCATGCGGCTGTACATCGAGTCCACATCGCGAACTTCGGCTGGCGACCACAGCCGCTCAGCAATCGCTGCAGCGCGCGGCCAGATTCGGGAATCGACATTCTCAGCGCTTACCATCTCCGACCACATACACGCCTCGCCGCCGAGGATCATCTTCTGCTGCTCGGGAGTGAGCGCGGCCGCGTCGCCACTAAGGGGATCGTTCAGGTAATGCTTCTCGGCGGACTCAGCCAGGTCGAGGTAGTAGCCATTGGAAAGCAGAGCACGGTGACCCTGCTGAACAGCCTTCGCCTCCGATTCTGGTCCCCGCCACGAGTGGACAACTACTTCTTTCGGAAGATCGGGAGTGAGAACTTCGTCCCATCCGACAGGAGTTTTCTTGTACTTCTGAATAGTCTTCACGACACGCTGGGTGAAGTAAGTCTGAAGATCCTCGTTGGTCTTAAGGTTGTGTGACTTCATGAAGCTCTGTATCTCGGCATTCGCGTTCCACTCTTTGCCGTTGACTTCGTCTCCGCCCAAATGGAAGAACTCGTCGGGGAATAACTCGGCCATCTCGCCGATGAATTTGTCGAGGAACTTGTACGTGGACTCCTTGGTTGGATTCATCGCAGGATCGAAGATTCCCCACTTCGTCTCGATCTCGTACGGTCCGGGACCTGATGCCAATTCGGGATAGCCGACGAACCAGGCGGTGGCGTGTCCCGGCATGTCGAACTCAGGCATCACGCGAATACCACGATCGCGAGCGTAGGCAAGCAGCTCCTTGATCTCTTGCTGCGAGTAGTAGTGGCCGCCAGAGCCCATCTCGTGCAGCTTTGGGAATTTCTTGCTCTCGACGCGGAACCCCTGGTTCTCGCTCAGGTGGAAGTGCAGGACGTTCATCTTCGCGGCTTCCATGCCGTCGAGGTTGCGCTTTACGACCTCCATCGGCATCCAGTGACGGCACGAATCAAGCAAGAGACCGCGCCAGGGGAATCGCGGAGTATCCTCGATGTGGACGGCAGGGGCGGAGAATCCCTGCGGGCTCGGTGCGACGAGTTGCAGCAGCGTCTGCAATCCGTGGATCACGCCGAGCGCTGTCGGCGCGGAGATCTTCGCGCCGTTCTCGGTAACATCGAGCTTGTACGACTCATCTTCGCCAAGCTTCTGCACCTTCTCGCCAGCTCGTTCGCTGTGGATCGCGATCGTTGCTTTCTCTGGTGCGGCAGTGAGGTAGTGCAATGGGATCCCGGTCGCACGCGAAAGATGATCGACGAAGCGCTGTGCTGCGCCGCGGACGCGCGGATCGTCAACTCCGCTCAGCGAGATCGTAAGGCCCTGTTGCACAACCCACTGTCCTGAGCCTGCTTCGAGTTTCGAGGGCACGGGCATCAGGTTCCACGGTGGTCCTGGTTGCGAAGGTCCAGCGGTTGATGATTGCGAGGCGAAGAGTGAAGTGGCGGAGAGCACGCACAGCAGGGCAAAAAATCTCATCTCTGATCCCGAGGTGGATTTGAAAACAAGCAGCGAAGCAGATTACCGCAATTCGTCGAGGAGCGCTTGCATCTCGGAACGAGCGTGCTGATTGCGAGTTCGTGCAGCGCAGGCGATACCGTCCTCTAGCATCTTGCGCGCTTCAGGCTCGCGTCCAGCTTTCATGAGCGTTTGCGCCGACATCTGGTATGCCGGAGTGTAGTCAGGATTTGCCTGAATCAGCCGCGCAAACTCGCTCAGAGCTGTCTCGGAATCGCCGTTGTTGGCGTATTCCATCGCGAGTCCGTAACGGGCGAAGGCGTCGTTAGGGTTCTGCGCAAGGATTTCCTGAAGCATCGCTACGCGGTCCATAGGCTATTCGTGCGCGAGCGCCCCGACCATCGCCTCGAAGATTCGGAAGCCGTCCGTCATTCCCAATAGTGGATCGGAGCTGCGATCGGGATGAGGCATCATGCCGAGCACGTTGCGTCCGGCATTGCAGATGCCTGCGATGTTGTCGATTGAGCCGTTGGGATTGGCATCAGGAGTGATTCGTCCATCAGCGGTCGAGTAGCGGAAGACAATGCGTTTCTCGCGATTCAGTTGTGCGAGGGTGTCCGCGTTGCAGAAGTAGTTGCCTTCCATGTGCCCGATCGGGATTTCGAGAACCTCGCCCTGAGTGCAGGTATTCGTGAAGGGCGTATCGGTGCTCTCGACGCGGAGCTTAACCGCCTTGCAGATGTACTTGAGTCCGGCGTTGCGCATCAGGGCACCGGGCAGCAGCCCAGCTTCGCACAGGATCTGAAAGCCGTTGCAAATTCCCAGAACCAGGCCGCCACTGGCCGCGAAGCGGCTCACCTCCTGCATGATCGGAGCAAACTTCGCAATGGCTCCGGTTCGCAAATAGTCACCGTAGGCGAATCCACCGGGAACGATGATGGCATCACAATTCTCGAGATCGTGGCTGGCGTGCCACAGAAAGGTGACCGGCTGCTTCGCCGCCGAAGCGATTACGTGATACGCATCGTGATCGCAATTGGAGCCGGGGAAAACGAGTACGCCGAATTTCATGGTGTAATTTCAGTCTAGCATCGACGCAGGAGCGAGTAGTCAGTCTTCGGTTGTTAGTAATCGGGAAACACAACGACGGCAACCCTCATTGCCTACTAAACTGTCATCCTGAGTTCGCCGCGGCGAACGAAGGATCTCCCGCGATGTGTCGCGGCTCTTTCACGAGAGACGTGGCCAAAGGGCCGAGACGCAGCAAGTAAATCCGAAATATTCGCGGGAGATCCTTCGGGCAAATGAGGGCCTCAGGATGACAAGCTGAAGTTTTACTGACTACTAATAATCGATACTGAGAACCTTTCGCATGGACCTTCGCAGCCATTTTCGCACTACCGGTTCTGCGCTGAGAAACTGGTTTATCGCCACCTTGCAGGATGCAGTTGCCGTCGGCGCGATGTGGTTGATTGGACTCCTGATCCTTCGCGTTCCGTTGGCATTCGTGTGGGCGATCATCGGCGGCGCTTGCCAGTTCATTCCTAATTTCGGGCCCGTGATCGCGGTGATTGGGCCGGCATTATCCACGTTGTTTGCCAGCCAGTCGGACGCCATGATGCACCTGCTGTATGTCTTCATGCTGTACGCGATCATCGCAGTCGTCGATGGCCTGGTGCTGCAGCCGTACCTGATGAAGCGCAGCAACAAGGTTCCGATTTGGGCCTCGATTCTGGCTCCGATTGTGCTCGGAATCGTGATCCCGTTCTGGGGGGTTCTGCTCGCGCCACCGCTGCTGGCAGTGATTTATGCGTACAGGCGAAGGCAGCTTCCGCAGCCTCCTCCGCCCTAAGATAGCTGTACTCGCGTGCTATACTTCTCGTTTGTTCTCATGCGGATGCGGATTATCTGCGTCCATCTACAGACAAAATTTCGCCTCTGAGGTAGTCGCATGTCCGGCCACTCAAAATGGGCCACAATCAAACACAAAAAGGGCGCGCTGGACGCCAAGCGCGGCAAGATATTCACCCGTCTGATTAAGGAAATCACCATGGCCGCCAAGTCCGGCGGCGGAGACGCTGAGGGCAATCCTCGCCTGCGCACCGCCATCGCCGCTGCCAAGGCCGAGAACATGCCCGCGGACAACATCAAGCGCGCAGTTCAGCGCGGCACAGGCGAACTGCCCGGCGCGACCTATGAGGAGATCCTGTTTGAGGGCTATGGGCCAGGCGGTGTAGCGCTGTTGGTTGATGTCACAACCGATAACCGCAACCGGACTGTCAGCGAGATCCGCCACGCCTTCGGCAAGAACGGTGGAAACTTGGGCGAAGCTGGCTCGGTGGCCTGGATGTTCCACAAGAAGGGCTACATCGTGGTGCCGAAGTCTGCGGCCAAAGAGGATGATCTGATGTCGCTGGTTCTTGAAAATGGCGGCGAGGATCTTCGTGACGATGGCAACGATTGGGAGATCGTTACCGATCCCGGGGCATTCGAAAGCGTGCTCAATGCCGTAAAAGGCGCAAAGGTTGAGACATCAGTCGCGGAGATCTCGATGATCCCGCAGAACTACATCAAACTCGAAGGACACGCCGCCAACACAATGATTCGGCTACTCGAAGCTCTGGAGGACCACGACGACGTCCAGCATGTCTACTCCAACTTCGACGTTGATGCCAAGCAGCTCGAGGAAGTAGCCGGGTAGCACTACATTTCCGCTCTCCTGCACAGCCATCCGGCTTACCGGGTGGCTTTTGTTTTCTTCGAATTCAGGGGGAATCGAGACGCTCAATGAGCGATTTCTGGCTATCCCGATTACAATTGCTTGCCACTTTCTCACCGCGCCAGCAACTCTGAGCGCGATAATTTCGGCTTTGAATCAGGAGAGAATCGCGTGACCCCCAAAAATCTAAGAACGATTGCTTTACCACTAATCGCCAGCCTCTGCATCTTTTCGGCAGCTTGCGGAAACAAGCCGAACGCCAACAACGAACCGGCCCCCGCAGGCCAGCCGGCGGCGACATCCACACCAGGATCCGGAGAAACGTCCAGCGCCTCCCAGGCCGCACCAGCTCCTTCTCCCTCGCTCAAAACGAGGGCTACTGCCGAAGCAGGGCCAGTCATAATTCCGGCGGGGACAGTGATTACCGTCCGTACAGCGCAGACACTGGGCTCGAAGAGCAGCCAGGCAGGTGACACATTTACCGCGACCGTCGCTCGCCCCGTAGACGTTGGCGGTGCAGTTGCCATCCCGGACGGCGCCAGCGCGAGCGGAACGGTAGTTGCAGCGCATCCTCTTGGACGCTTCAAGGGCGGAGCGATGCTCGAATTGAGGCTCACGTCTGTCACCATCGGCGGGCGGACCGTACCGGTTGAAACCTCGGCTTTTGTGCGCAGCGAAAAGGGAAAAGGTAAGCGTTCGGCGACGCTAATCGGTGGCGGTGCAGGCCTCGGCGCAATCATCGGTGGCCTGGCAGGAGGTGGCAAAGGAGCGGCCATCGGAGCCTTGGCAGGCGCGGGAGCGGGTACGGCTGGCACGGCGTTCACCGGAAACAAGGAGATCGTAGTCCCAGCCGAGTATGCGCTCAGCTTCAAGCTGCTTAAGCCAGCGGAAGTAAAGAAGTAGCCGACGAGGTAACCGTTCTCGCTCACTGTCGATACTGTCATCCCACACTCCGCAGCCAGCCTTTTGGTGAGTCAATAATTTTCAATGCGGAGTGGGGGATCTGCTGTTACTCGGTGCTCACAAAAAAGCAGATCCCCGCGCAAAAAGCGCGCGAGGGATGACAGTCTTAGGATGGGGTTGACTGATCGCAAACGTCGGACTCACCGACTAAACAAGTGCTCTTCGTGACAGACTTTCCCATTTTCGGAACCCGCGTTGAAGGTGCGATCTATCGGCAGCGCCCAAGCGCGTATGCGTTAGTCCGTAATGACGCCGGTAACTTCGCCGTTGTCCGCACACCGGTCGCGTGTTATCTCCCCGGTGGAGGCATGGAGTCCGGTGAGACTCCGGAGCAGACGATTATCCGAGAAGGCCGGGAGGAGTGTGGGTTTGTTCTCAAGCCATGTGCGCGGATCGGACGAGCGATGGAGATCTGTTATTCCAGTGAGGAAAAGGAGTACTTCGAGAAAGACAGCTTCTTCATCGAAGCCGAGATCGTAGGCCATGGCCCGCAGAGCGAGCTCGATCACGAGCTGGTCTGGATGTCGGCTGACAGTGCAGGAGACGCACTCTCGCATGGAAGTCATCGCTGGGCCATCCACCGCGCGGTGGAGTCTCTATCCGCGAATCGACGCTGAAGTATCTGTCGAGCCTCGACGGACGAACCAGGATGGTAACGCTCAGCCTGACCGATTCCCGAATGTGGAACCTGAGACGTTGCTGGCCAGCAAGTAGTTTGCACCAAAGTTTCGCATCGTGTGTTACCAGTGTGATTTGAAAGCGTTTAGATGAAGTCCTAAGCTGCGGCAGGATGTCATCCTCCTCTACCAATGCGGGTATGGGTGTGCGCCGCTCACAGCGCTTCCGCGTGAATTTTCCCATCAAGTTGTTCGCCGTCGTGCAGCAGCGAAGATGCATCCTCCAAGGGCGAAGCCACGACTTGTCGGATGCGGGAATGGCGATCTACATTCCGGCCGAATTGCAAGTCGGCCAGATGGTGCAGATCGAGTTCATTCTTCCTGACTCAAATCAGAGGCTTGGGGTAACTGCTCTGGTTCGAGATTGCTCCGGCTTTCGGTGCGGTGTGGAATTCTTGAGCCTGACGCCTACGGAGCAAAAGGCGCTGACTGATTGTTGCGATAAGCTGTCGGCCGCATCGGCCTAGCCAAAGCCTCTGCAAAATCCAGGTACTAGGGAAGGGCATCGTTTTAGCCGTGCGACTTGAACGTTTGATTCCTGTCGGTAAGGCTAACGCAAAAATATTAGCGACGGGATCTTCTCTGCTGGGTACACTTGTTCGCCATCTCTATGGATCGACTTGCCAAACGAAAGGCGCTCCGCAGGATCCTCGGTGTCCTGCTGCTGGTCCTCGTCATTGGATACGCCGCGCTGCTGTTCTCAGTGAATCGCGCAATGCATCGGTCGCCGGAAGAGTTTGGGCGGTTCATGACGAAGATGCCTACCGCGATCTTCCTGATCGCTCCTTTTGAAACCATGTGGACGCGTGCGCGCGCTGGACATCTAAGAATCGGCGACACCGCGCCGGAATTCACGCTGGCCACTCTTGATAAGAGCGCGCATGTGAGCCTGGCATCCATTCGCAACGACAAGCCGGTAGTACTGGTCTTCGGCAGCTACACGTGACCGCCATTTCGGCGGGAGGTTCCCGCGCTCAACAAGCTCTACGACGACTATGGTCAGCGTGTGCAGTTTTACGCTGTTTACATCTTGGAAGCGCATCCCAGCGATGTTTGGCAGATGCAGAGCAACGTTCGCGATAAGGTCGTGTTCGCCAGTCCAAAGAACCTTGGCGAGCGCGAGCAGGTTGCGGGCATGTGTGTGCGGAAGCTCGGCATCAAATTTCCCGCGCTCATTGATGGTTTCGATAACGTCACAGAGCAGGCTTATACCGGCTGGCCCGATCGGATTTATTTGATTGATAAAAGTGGCCGCGTGGTTTACAAGAGTCGTCCAGGCCCCTTCGGGTTTCATCCTGAAGAGCTGAAGACTGCGCTGGCGCAGTTGCACTGAACCTCCAGGACAGCCGCTCTTCCCCGTCAGCACCTCAGCCGCAACTCGATCCCCAGTTAGTAACTTGGCAGCCTTTCCGCGGGTAACACGAATGGCTCCGCCGTAACGTGCCACACGCGGATTGAGATGCCGCAGGACTGCACTTCAGGCGGATGATGTAGCCAGTGGCATTGTTCCGAAAACTCGTCCGAACGCTCGTTGGGTGGGAGTCGGGATCGGCATCGCCTCCAGAGGTAGTCATCTGGCCGGCAGCGAGCAATGATCGGCGTCTTGTAGCAGTCTGTTCGCGCTGTAACAAAGCGCTTCGCTCAGGATTCACGGCTGAAGCAGTGCGCGGACCCTACAACCACGTTTGCGATTCGCATAGTCCTCGTTCCAAAAGTCGGTAATTGCCAAACTGTTTCTTACCGCCCCATGCCCGATACAATGTTGCCATGTCTGAACCAACTCCTGAGCAACTGAAGGCGCGGATCGCGGAACTTGAACAGAAGCTAACATCACGCAAATCCAGAAATCTGGAATTTCGCGTGAGTGAAAAAGGCGGAGTGAGCGTGTACGGCCTCGGCCGCTTTCCCGTCACTTTGTATTACGAGCAGTGGATGCGATTGCTGGGCACTGTGGATGAACTACGCGCTTTCATCGAGGAAAACAAGTCGCGGCTGAAAACCAAAGACGCGGAGTGAGCTCACGCCTGCTGTGGAACGGGCTCGGGAATTGGACTGGCAAGTTCTCGTCCACGCCACGCGAGAATTTGCTCGCGAAGAGTGTTCAGGCTGTTGGTGATGCGATCGGTTTCATCCACTAGCAGCGTGTGATGCTCTGTGCCTAAGGAAGAAACGAGAGCATGATGATCTTCTCTGAGGTCGGGGAATTGCCGCGGTGAAACCTGGGCTCCGCGCAAAGCGGCACTCAGCAGCTCAAGAGTTTTCTCCACATCCTGCGCGAACCTCTCAGCGGCCTCGCTCTGTGGCCACAGTGCCTTTTCGTGCGCTCCTTCCAATGCCATGGTCGCGTTGATGAAACGATGAGAGCTGGCAAGCATGGCGTTCAGCACTCGGATGTCGTCTTCATTCGCGACGGGCTCCATGCGAAGACGGTCAATTGAGGCCTCAAGCTGGCTGCGCGCGCGGCGAGCTTCGATCCGGGCAGCGTCCAATTGACGCTGCAGCAGCGGATCTAAGACGGTTTGTCGTGCGGTCATTCGGCGAAAGTATTCGTGGTAAGCATCAAGCATTCTCGCGAGGACCTCCGAGCTGCGAGCGGACTCCCACGTGGGCCAAGCCACATAAGCAGCCAGCGCGATGACTCCACCCAGCGTGGTCATGATGCCGCGAGTGAGAATTGCCTCGGTTGGTGACACGCCAGTGAACGCCACCAGCAGAACTACCAGAGCGCTTACGTTGATGGCGAATATCCCGTAGTTTGCGGGACCGATCCAGCGAACCAGGAATACAAAGACTCCAATCAGAACGACCTCCATTCCCGTTACGGGATGGAGGAATCGGAACAGTGCGGTAGAGAGCACGAGCCCTGCCAGGGTACCGGCGATGCGCAGGAGTCCGCGGCTGAATGTGACCGTAAACTCCGGTTTGAGGACGAGAGCGATCGTCATTGGCAGCCAGTAGGAGCGGCGGGCGCTTATCAGGTGAGCCGTGATCTCGCCGACGGCGAGAGTTGCGGCGAACCGCACGGCATGGCGCAAAGCAGGAGACTCAAGACTCAGATTCGCTTGCAGCTTCGCCAGGTTCTCGCGCACTCGGGTGCGCCAGTCGGGCACGGTCTCGGCGGGCGAGATTTGTGTATCGCTCAGTTCCTGGTTGGTGGCGATGGAGAAGGCGGCACGAAGCTGTCCAGCAACGGCGTCTAGCTGCCGCCGCATCGTGCGGCGCACGGCATTGGGAAATCCCGAGTCCGGAGTCTTCTCCAGCGATCGATACTGTTCGCTCAACTGCTGCAATTCGCGGAGCGCTGGCGGTCCTGAGGAGAGCGTTTTGTGTGTGACCAGCGTGCTCGCGATCATGTCGAGGAGATTGGCCGAGTGCTGCAGAAAGTGACTGACGATCTCGAGATCAGCCGACTGCTGACTCTGTCGTGCGAGGCGAGTGCGCAGCCGTCCGAGTGTGAGCAGGCTGAGGCGAAGGCGTTCAGCCTGGTTCAGCAACGCCCATAAGCGTTGTGACTCGTTTCCATGGTCGCGTCCCAGCCGGCCGAGCACGTCTTGCGCGCGGGTGACCTCGGCGGTCGATGGCGGAGCTTCCTGAGACCTCGATGCCGCCAGCGCAGATTGCGAAAGTTCGGAATACAGCTCAGCCAAAGCGCGGCGCTCCGGTTCGTGTCGCGCTAACGGCCACAGTGCGATCGATAAGGCTGTTTGAACAAGTCCGCCTAAGAGGGCCAACAGGCCGGAGTTCAGCGCCCGTTGAATCGTGAGCCCTTGTGCCGCATAGATGATCAGCATAACCAGGCTGATGACGCCCAGGCTCTCAGCATCTGCTCCAAGAATGATGGCGAATCCGGCGGCAAACCCCCAAATCACCACAGCCAGGATTGCCAAACCGGGGACGTGTCCAGTGAGTCCTCCGACGACGACAGCTAGAGCGCACAGCAACGTTGCCGTCAGCATGCGGAGGCCACGCTGCGAGTACGGATCGTGACCGTCGGAGTAGGCAACCTGAAGGGCGCCGCTGGCCACGGCTACTCCGCCCAGAGGCATACCAATGGCGACTCCGATCGCAAGCGGAACAAGCACGCCGACGGCATTGCGAAGTGCAATTGCCGGTTCAAGCTTGGTGCGATCGAATTGGGTAAGCAGCCGCGCGAATGAGCGCCACATCGGTCAGGCGAGTCCTGCTTGCGATGCTATCAATAGGCAAGTTCTTGGGCGATCAAAAGGGCTGAAATGCATTAGGGAGGGGCACCGGCTTTAGCCGTGCCGTTAAGGGAAGCGCTGATAGCCCAGGCTTTAGCCTCAGAGGTTAGACTCTTACATTGCAAAAACGGAATTACGGCCCACGTGGATATTCGCGCCGGGAGGACCCCAGCGGCTAAAGCCGGAAGTACTGAGTGCCTCTTAACGGCCCGGCTGAAGCCGATGCCCTTCCCTAAACCAACATTCAAACTTGATGAGATCACATACTAGTCAGCTTCGGAGCTGGGCTGGGGCAGCACACGTTCTTCGTATGCTTTCTGGTGCTTGGGAGCAAAGAGGATCTCAACCATCAGGATGGCCGCGCCAACCACGATCGCACTGTCGGCGATGTTGAAGTCGGGCCAGACGTATTGGCCAATGTAGAACTCGAGGAAGTCGACTACGTGTCCGTTGAGCACGCGATCCCATAGATTCCCTAGCGCTCCGCCGAGGATGAGAGACAGCGCAAAGGCCGTACTGTTTAGCCCCTGTGTGTGCCGCCACAGAAGCGCAGAAACAACGACCAGAGCCAGCAGGGAAAAGAAGATAAGAAATACGATCCGCAGCTCGGAGGGAGACTCAGAGAACAAGCCAAAGGCAGCCCCGCCGTTGGTCACATGCGTGAGCTTGAACAACCCTGGAATGACGGAGATGCTGTCGTGAAGCGGGATGGTTTTGGCAATAATCCACTTGCTGAGCCGGTCGAGCGCGAGCACGACTCCGGCAATCAGCAAAACATATCTTCGTAAGGTCCCGGTAGGCATTCCTAGACTACTGTGCTCCTGAATGTCCGCTGTGAGCCCCTAAGCCTCTTCTACAAAGACTGCCACAGCCGATACTTCGTTACCACTGGTCTTCTTGATGTTTGGGGTGCAACGCAAGGCTCTTAATTGTCCTGTCCTTCTTATCCAACGCTCTCTGTGTCTCCCATTTCGTGCAGCGCTGCGCTGCAGCGTTCGCAAACCGTTGGATATTCGGCATCAACGCCGACCTGCGTTGAGTAGTTCCAACAACGTTCGCACTTGGATCCCTCTGCGTGCAAAACTTCGACTTTGAGGCCGGATCCGTTTCCTTGGCCCGAGAGCTGGTACAGCTCTACCTGAGAGACGATGAACAGGTAACGCAGAGTTTCGCGATATTTCTCCAGCAAGCCGTAGCTCTCAGCCGGAGCTGCGATCGCTACCTTGGCCTGCAGTCCGCTGCCGATGACCTTGTCCTTCCGGGCAGTCTCCAGAGCGCGAAACACTTCTTCACGAACCAGTAACAGCCGTTGCCAATCCGCACGAATACGTTCGGTGTCGGAAGGCAGCGATTGTCTTTGCGCGTTAGGCTGTGGCTCGGTATTTCCCAGAACCTCTTCAGGTGTAGGGAAGAGCGCAAGGTGCACGCTTTCAGGTTTTTCGCCAAGCGACGGCAAGAACTGCCACACTTCTTCGGCAGTAAAGCTCATGATGGGCGCCAGCAGGCGAACGAGCACCTGTCCGATGCGCCAGATTGCGGTCTGTCCGGAGCGCCGCGCGCCTGATGTGCGCGGATACGTGTACAGCCGATCCTTCAGTACATCGAAGTAGAAGTTGCTCAACTCGCTCGTGCGGAACGCGATGATGCGCTGGTAGATGCGATGGAACTCGAACGCCTCATACCAGCGGAGCACATCCTTCACCAGATCGGAGGTGAGGAGCAGCATGAACTGGTCGATCGATTCCATCTCCTCGAACGCGACCTGATCCTGCGCCGGATTAAACTCGTCGAGGTTGCCGAGAATCCAGCGAAAGGCATTGCGGATGTCGCGATAATTGTCGGCGACGCGCCTCATCAACTCGTCTGACGCGTGCATGTCCTCGCGGAAGTCGACGGATGCGACCCATAGGCGCACGATCTCGGCACCGAGCTTGTCCGCGACTTCTGCCGGATCGACCCCGTTGCCGAGCGACTTCGACATGGCGCGACCTTGGGGATCGAGTGTCCAACCGCACGTCACCGCCAGGCGGTAAGGCGCACGATCGCGTGTGCCCACAGAGCAGAGCAGGGAAGACTGGAACCATCCGCGATGCTGGTCTCCACCTTCGATGTACATATCCGCGACGGCGTCTTTCATCACAGCGGCCCAACTCGAGCCGGACTCGAACCACACGTCGATGATGTCGAACTCTTTGCGGAAGTTTTGCCCGCCGCAGTTCTGGCATTTGACGCCAGGAGGAATAGTGTCCTTTACATCGCGCGTGTACCACGCGTCCGCACCTTCAGTTGCAAACAGTTTCACTACAGCCTGATTCGCCTCTTTCGAGCGCAGAGGCTTGTTGCAGCCTTCGCAGAAAAAGATTGGGATGGGAACGCCCCACACACGCTGGCGCGAGATACACCAGTCCGGACGCGTGCCCACCATATTGGAGATGCGTTCCTCTCCCCAAGCCGGATCCCACTTTGTTTTCCGAATCTCATCGAGAGCACGTTGGCGGAGCGTGGAGCCGTGCGTCGGGCTCTCCATGCCGATGAACCACTGCTCGGTCGCTCGGAAGATCACAGGATTGTGGCAGCGCCAGCAATGCGGATACGAGTGGGTGATCTTTTCTTCACCTAACAGCACATGGCGCGATTTCAGCAACTCGATAATCGGCTGGTTGGCTTCGAAGACGGTTTTCCCGTTGTATTCGGGCAATCCGTTGCGCAAGCGGCCTTCGGCATCGACGTTGCAGGTTTGGTCGAGACCGTATTTGACGCCGGTGTAAAAGTCATCGGCACCGTGAGACGGAGCGGTGTGCACCGCGCCAGTGCCCTGTTCGAGAGTCACGTAGTCGGCAAGCACTCCGAGGATTTTGCGGTCGAGGAACGGATGCCGGAACGTTGTGCCTTCCAACTTGCGTCCGGGGAAGCGCGCGATGACGACAGCTTCCTTCAGTCCCGTATGCTCGCGGGTCGCTTCGAGGAGTCCCTCGGCGACGATGTAAACCTCTCGTGCGTTTGCGTCTTCCAGCGCCACGTATTCGTAATCGGGATGGAAAGCGACGGCCATGGATGCCGGAAGCGTCCACGGCGTGGTCGTCCAGATGATGGTGTTGACGCGTTTTCCGGCGAGTGCGGGATCGATCGCTTCTGGCGGACTGGTAAGCGCGTACTTCACCCAGACGCTGGGACTGGTGTGCTGTTCATACTCGACCTCGGCTTCGGCTAACGCGGTGCGATCGAAGATGCACCAGTAAACAGGACGAAGTCCTTTGTAGACGAATCCGTTCTCCCAGAAGTCAAAGAAGACGCGCGCGATCACTGACTCGTATTCCGGTGACATCGTCGAGTAAGGATGCTCGAAATCGCCGAACACCCCGATTCGCTGAAACTGCTCGCTCTGCAGGTCCAGATACTTTTGCGCATAGTCGCGACATACACGGCGAACTTGCGCCGGAGCCATCTCCAATTTCTTGCGGCCAAGTTTTTCGTCGACCTTGATCTCGATAGGAAGACCGTGGCAATCCCATCCCGGGACGTAAGGTGCGTCGAAGCCCGCCATCGTTTTCGATTTCACGACAAAATCTTTGAGCGACTTATTCAGCGCGTGGCCGAGGTGGATCTCTCCGTTGGCATAAGGCGGACCGTCGTGCAGCAGGTACTTGGGCGCACCTTTGCGCGCTTCCCGAATGCGCTGGTAAATGCCGATTTTCTTCCAAAATTCGAGCCTTTTAGGCTCGTTTTGCGGCAAATTCGCCTTCATGGCGAAGTCGGTTTTCGGCAGATTCAGCGTGTCTTTCAGTTCAGAGGGCATGCCCGGTCGTTATCTACTCCTCACATAAAAAAGGCGGGAAACTTCATTATAGGGGATGGGTTTGTAGGGGCAGGGCCTACATATCTTTGGTTCCATTATTGCTTGCCCGCATCTAAGGATGCGGAATGGGCTTCGGTAGGGAGATTCTGCTGATGCCAAATCATGTGAGGAGTTGCTCAGCTTTTCCACCCATTTACTGAAATTTTTCACGAATTTTTTGGTTTGGAATCTTGACAAACTCGCAATATTCAGCACTGCTGCGCGAGCAACAAAATGACCAAAGGATTCATCGGATAGAGGTAAGCAGCCACTCCCACTGCGACAAGCGGAATCGGCTGAATGGGTCGAACAGAAGTTCTTATGGCAAACCAGGTGTTGATCGCCCCCACTGAAATTTCTCCGGTTCGTAGGCGGGTACCCGCAAGCGTGCCTAACTTTGGCCTGAAGGCAGAGACAGGACTCCTTCAGTCGCTGAAGGAGAATCTTCGCGACGTCTTTTTTCCGGAAAAATTACCACCGCTCAAGCTGACATCCCGTCCAGTTGCGGTTCGGAGCATCTGGGGGGCCTACGACAATCGGAAAGTTGCGCGCACATCCTCGATGATTGTGCACGCTGGACTGATCGGGGCGCTCATTGCTGCCTCAATCCTGGGGCACAAGGCTTATCAGGAGCAGAAGAAAGAGGAAGTGACGATCATTGCTCCCGACATCTCCGAATACATGCCCATGACCGCCAAGAAAATGCCGACGCTCCAGGGCGGCGGTGGTGGCGGAGATCGCGACAAGGTGATCGCTCCCAAGGGGCATCTTCCTAAGCCTGCGATGCAGCAATTTACCCCGCCAGAAGTTGTGGTCCGCAATGACCATCCTAAGCTTGCTGTAGAGCCGACAATAGTGATGCCTCCCCAAGTGAAGTTGGCGAGCAATAACCTGCCGAACTTGGGCGATCCTAAATCCCCTGTCATCGGCGGACCTCCGTCGAATGGCGTTGGTAGCGGCGCTGGGATCGGCTCTGGCAGCGGAGGCGGAATCGGCTCTGGAATGGGTGGTGGCGTTGGTCCTGGTTCCGGCGGCGGATATGGTGGCGGAGTTTTCCGTCCAGGCGTTGGCGGCGTAACCGCGCCCCGCGCTATCTATAAGCCAGATCCGGAGTATTCGGAAGAGGCTCGTAAAGCTAAGTACCAGGGAACTGTAGTTCTGGGACTTATCGTCGATGCTGCTGGGCGTCCCCGAGGCCTGAAAGTGGAGCGTGGGCTAGGCATGGGTCTCGACGAGAAAGCACTGGAAGCAGTGCGCACCTGGAAATTCGAACCGGCTGAGAAAGACGGCAAGCCAGTCTCAGTGGCTATCAGTGTAGAAGTGGAGTTTAGACTCTTCTGAAGTAAGTCTTCATCAGAAGAATTGAAGCGGCATGAGCGAACCTGCTCGTGCCGTTTTGCTTTTCTGGCCGTCGCGAGTTCGCCGCCGACTCTGTGTAGCGTGACAAAGAACAGCGACAATAACAAGGGGATCTCTCGAATTCTCTTCAAAATCGTTAAATTCTGCCCAAAAATTGCAAATTGTTCTTCAAGGCAGGGAATTAACAGAGATTTCTCTAGAATTGTCTGTAAGGCGGCACGAGCAAAGCACTTACTGCCGATTTGAGGCTTGATTCAAGAAATTAACTGGGAAACATCAGGGAGTTTTTTGTTCCATTTCGGTCTTGACACCTGCTGATCTGTCCCTGCCTCGGTCTGCCGTTCAGTTCCGCTTATAATCCAGTTCTTCGAACTGCCATGTGCGCCTTATCGGTTCAATCGACGCGAATTATCATAGACAGCGATCGGCTGAACCAGGAGCTGGAAACGCTTGCCTCATTTTCGGACAGCCCGTCTCCTGCGGTAACGCGAATCGTGTTTTCCGAGTCGGACCGTCGTGCTCGCGAGTACGTAAAGGGCCTCTGTCGTGAGGCTGGATTGGCAATCCGCGAAGACGCGGTTGGCAATACCTTCGCCCGTTGGAACGGAGAGCGTCCCGAGGAAGCGGCCATCGCAACGGGCTCGCACATCGATGCCATACCGAATGCCGGACGCTACGATGGCACTGTCGGAGTGCTCGGCGGCTTAGAGGCGATTCGTGCGCTCAAGCGCTCTGGACTCTCGCCAAAACGTCCGATCGAGCTGCTCGTCTTCACGTCTGAAGAGCCGACGCGCTTCGGCATCGGATGTCTTGGCAGCAGACTCCTCTCCGGCAACCGCGATGCGTCTGTCGATGAGAAGTTGAAGGACAAAGTCGGCCAGACATTACGTGAGACTCGAGAGGCGGCAGGGTTCAGCGGAGATCTGCAGCAAGTGCCTGTTTCGCGCAGCTACTACCACGGCTTCGTCGAGCTCCATATTGAGCAAGGCCCGCTGCTTGAGCAGGAACAACTCGACATTGGGGTAGTCATTGCTATTGCCGCTCCGGCAAGCCTGCGCGTCTCGGTAGAAGGGCAGGGAGGGCATGCGGGTGGAGTCCTGATGCCTGACCGCCATGACGCTCTGTGCGCCGCTGCAGAGATCATTCTTTCTGTCGAGTCTGCCGCAAAGTCAACGGGTTCGCGGGATACGGTGGCCACAACCGGCGTGTGCGATGTCTTTCCCTCTGCGGTGAACAGCATTCCGAGCCGCGTGCGCCTTGAAGTTGATCTTCGCGATATCGATGAACAGCGTCGTGAAACTGTCTCCCGATTAATTCGTCAAAGATGCGACGAGGTTGCCGGGCATCGATCAGTCAGTGTTCAAATCGAAACTGTCAACGCAGATGCACCCGGCGAATGTGCTCCTGAAGTTGTGGACGCAATTGAAAGCGCCTGCAGAACCAATCAGCTTCGATTCAGGAGGATGGTGAGTCGTGCCTACCACGATTCGCTATTCATGTCGCGAATCGCTCCAACCGGCATGATCTTCATCCCTTGCAAAGACGGCATCAGTCACCGCCCTGACGAGTACGCCTCCCCCGTGGCGATTGCCAACGGAACTCGTGTCCTCGCGCATGTACTTGCTGAACTCGCTTCCAAGTAGAAAGCAGAAACATCACTGCACGCCGATTGCGTGGTACAGCTCCGCCGGGCGGAGGAGGTTGCCGTTCTTTATCACGAGGTCGATCTTGCGAATGTCGCTGATCTGGGTGGTTGGGTCGCCGCTCACCAGAATCATGTCGGCGTACTTGCCCGGTGTAACCGAGCCGAAGTCTTTGTCCATGTGCATTACGCGGGCGCCTTCGAGGGTGGCCATGCGGAGCACTGCCGGCGCGGGAATTCCGGCTTGGCTGTAAATTTCGAGTTCGCGATGGAACGCGTACCCGTTCCCGGCATCGGTCCCCGCTACTAGCTGCACACCGCTGTCGTAGAGCTTCTTCAGCATCTCTTCCATCTTGGCGTAGGAAGCGCGGTACTGCTTGTCAGTGGCCGCGTCAGGGACGGGCAGGGAACCGCCTCCGGCTTTAATGCCACGCTGGGCTTGTACTGGAAGACGGTCGAACATTGGTTGATCGATTTTGGGAATCTGACCTTGGCGGTCCGTGTACGTGTTTTCCCACACGCCCATGGTGGGATCGATGACGATGTGGCGCTCCTTCAGCAAAGCGATGAAGTTGTTTACTGGCGGACTGTTCAGGTCGAGATCGGCACCGCGCTTGCCGGGCGCGATGAAGCGTTCGGGAGTGCGTGTCTCCTTCACGTCGGGCATGAAGTTCAGGAAGACGAAGTTCATGTGCTGGATCTCGTTGGCGCCGTCACGGATGAACTGCTCCGCGATCATCCCGGCGGGAACGTGTCCACTGACTCGCAATCCTCGCTTGTGCGCTTCGTTGGCGATTATGGGCACCAGCTCGGGTTTGACTGAGCTGTAGATCTTGATCTGGACGTAGCCCAGATTGGCATAGCGATCAACGCGCTCCACGGCCTCTTGGGGCGTCGCGGCGAGCACCTTGATCGGGCCTTCGAACGGGCCAGGTCCGTCGATGAAGCCTGCAGGCACGACACGGGGTCCAATCTGCGTGCCGTCGCCGATGTGTTTGCGCAGCACGGTGAGGTCGTCAATGCTGTTGCCCATGTCGCGCACAGTGGTGACGCCAGCCGCGACATCCATGAAGGCGTTCAGCGGGAAGAGATGGGCGTGCATGTCCCAGAGTCCAGGCAGGAGTGTCTTGCCGGAGCCGTCGATGACTTCAGCATTCGCCGGCGTGGCCTGACCGGCTTCGGCGGCAACCGACGCGATACGCTCGCCGTGCACGACCACGTGCTGCTTGGGAAGAACCTTAGCCGCCTCGGAGTCGAAGAGGTTGACATTCTTCAGGACTAAGTCGCCCGCCGGAATGTGAGTTAGTGCGTGCGCTTGCTCGGCGGCGCGGGTGCTCTCCACTTCCTGTTGCGCTTTATGCAGTATCGGGACAACGGTCTCGAATCCCTGACGCACAGTGCTGCTCCAACCATAAGCGACAGCCAAGAACTGCTGGCTTTCGTCCAGCCACAAATACGCAGGCTCGAAACCGAGGCCAGAAACCTCGTACAGAGTGGCATTAACCCTCGAATCGCTGGCCTCCACGAGCACTGACTTCACGCTGCGCGCGGATGTCTGACCTGAAGGTAAGAGGTCGATCTTTCCGCCGTTCTTTAGAGCGGCTCGCGTGAGTAACTCAAGTGACTCTGGACCGCCGTTCAAGTCGACGTAGGCCTTGCCAGATGCGTTGGGCTGGTGAGTGTCTTCCGCTTGGTTTTTCCAGGATGCGCCGCTGCCGCTAAGGACGAAGTGCTCCTCTACGGGATTCTTCATGTAGTCGACGCCCTTGGAGTCTTCTGCGATAACAACTCCTTTGACGTCGAGCTTGTATGTTGTGTAGATCTTCGGGCCGCGTCCGCGATCGTTGAATTGGAAGAACTCATGAATGACGCCATCGGGAGTTGTCCACACAGCGTCCTGACCGGACGGCGTCTTGTCACTGAGCACGACGCGGATGTGCGCTTCCTTGGGGACGTCCGTCGGCAACTCAGGTGTGGGGGAACCCTGCTGTTGCGAATTGGCGGTGATGGCGAAGGTGACAGCTAGTACGGTCGTCAGGAATGGGCGCTTCATGGCAGGGAAGCTTACCAGAGCGGCCAAGGGCTACCGGGGGGATCCAGCAGCTACGCGCTAGCGGGCGCCGCTCTGCGTAGCTACGGGATCAGGAACACGTCCAGCCTTATCGCAGCACTCTCCTGCGGGAATAGGACTGCCGTGTGGGCAGGTAGCTGGATGTCCGAGGAACGAGCAGATTTTCTCTGTAACCTCGGGTGAGAGGATGTGCTCGAACTTGCATGCCTGCTGCTCGATTTCGTCTTCGTTTTGCACTTTCAAGGTTTGCGTGAAGAGCCGCTCGGCAAGGCGGTGACGGCGAATAACATCGGCAGCACGCTGCTGGCCCGCAGGAGTGAAGTCGACAATGAATTCTCCGTGCTGCTGTGAGTGGGTTGCAGGATGTATCGCCTCGTGGCAGCGGTTCACTACATCCTTGTGCGTGTGATCGGCTGCGCCGTGAGAACGCTTCATGACGAGCCCAAGCTGCTCCATGCGATCCACTGCGAGCGACACCGGCAAAGCGCCGTCAACTTCCATGCGGCCAACTTCTGCTAGCTCGCCGTTCTCGTGCAGTGTCCAGATCTCCTCGAGGACTTCGTCGATCTGCATCTCGTCAGACATGTTGAAGATCTGCTGATGGGCGATCTGGCCGTGGTGAAGTTCCACCGAGCGGTCCGCGAGTCGAGCGACTACTGGATCGTGCGTCACCATGACAATCGTTCTGCCCTGCTGATGTAGAGTCCGCAACTGCTTCAGAACGATCTCTTCGTTCTTAGCGTCGAGGTTGCCGGTAGGCTCATCGGCCAGAATGATGCTGGGATCGTTGATCAGTGCGCGTGCGATGCAGACTCTTTGCTGCTCGCCGCCGGAAAGCTGTGCGGGCAAGTGATGCGCGCGCTCCTTGAGTCCCACTCGGTCGAGCGCTTCCAGAGCTTCCTGCTTGTCGGTCATTGAGTGGAAGTACTGCGCGAGCATGACGTTTTCCAGTGCAGTCAGATAGGGAATGAGATGGAACTGCTGGAAGATGAAGCCGATCTTCTCTGCTCGAAAACGGTTGAGTTCGGAGCCGGAGAGTTCGCCGAGATCCTTGCCATCGATGAAAATGTCTCCCGAACTGGGACGATCCAGGCATCCGATGAGGTTAACAAGTGAAGACTTGCCGGAACCCGATGGCCCCATAATCGCGAGCCATTCGCCTTTCCGCACAGAAAGCGATACACCGTCGAGCGCGCGTATTTCCCCTGCCTGCCCGCGCTGGCTCGCCGCGTAAACCTTCCGAACGTTGATGATCTCGATGGACATTATTCCCCTTTAAGGATGCCTGCCGGTTCAATTCGTTGCAAGCGTGCCAGCGGAACCGTCGCCGCGAGGAGTGCCAGAGCTAGATTTGCAAGGATCACGAGCGGCAGCACGCTCAACTGCGGCGTGACGACGGCGTGAAAGTTGGCTTGCGAAATCCATGCAGCAGTGCCGGAACCCAGAATGTAGCCGAGGACCGCAGCACAGAGGGCGATGGTCAGCGCTTCACCGGCGAAGAGAGCGTTCACGGTTGCCTGCGAGGAGCCAATTGCCTTCATGACTGCAAAATCACGACGTCTCTCCAGAATTGAGGAAGTGAGCGTAGAAAAAACACACAGCGCAACAGTCAATGCAATAAGCAGCGTTGAGGCGAGCATCACGGAGCGCATACGGCTTACCACGGCGCCCTGTGCCCGAAGCAACTGTCGCACCGGTCGAACCTGCATGCCCGGCAATGCTGATTCGAGCTGGGAAACATCGGCGGCTATCTGGTCGCGCGATCCCGGCGCTGAGATCTCGAGTAACGATGCGCCGATTCCAGTCCAACGCTCGAATGTGCTGAGCGGAATATAGACCCGATCTTCCTCATCCGATCCGGTTTTCACCGTGCCGGACTGCCGGAAGTGAAGCGAGCGTCCCGCAAAGTCTAAATCGAAGCTGCCGTGATTGACCTGCAGATGCGACTCAGCCCGCGAGCCTGCCAAAGCCTGGTCGTCTCCGCTGGGCCACTTCGAAACGGACCACCAGGCGTTGAGTCGCCGGACCTGGTCCATCTCTGTTCCAGCAACCACCACTGCCTCATCGCCACTGGTGTGAGCGATTGCAAACGCAAACGGGACTACGATCGCATCGGATCCGATGGCGGAGTGAGCACGTGTTAAGGCATCAGGAGGCAGACGCTGTCCATCAGGAGCAGCAACCGTGATGTTTGCGCCATAAGAGCGAAAATCACGATTTAGCTTATTTTCCAGGCCGCCATAGAGACTCAGCATGGCCGTGATCATCGTGGCCGCAACAGTTAGCGCGATAAACGCGATCAGCGGACGGTTGCCGCGCCCCAGCAGACCCCGCTTGAGCACATGAAGGAACATCGAGGCACGTACGCTCATACATCACCCCGAAGAACCAGCACGGGATCGAGATTCAAGGCACGATGAATCGCCGCAGCGCTACCGCCAATAGTGACAAGCAGAGCTAGAATGATGACCATCGGCAGTAGCACGGGGGTGATCGCCACACCTGAATGGAATACCGCCTGGGCGATGCGCTGAGCGATGAGGTCACCGAGCAGGAATCCGAGAATGCCTGCGCCGAGCGCGAGGAGTGTGGCTTCGCATACGAACAGAGATGCAATCGTCGAAGCCGTCGCCCCCAGCGACTTCATGAGGCCGACCTCCTGACGTCGCTCCAGAATCGTGGTCGCCATAGCAGCCGAAACGGCCAAGGCAGCCGCAATCAGCGATGCCAGGGCGATCAGCAACATCATTCCCGAAATGTGCGAAAGCACCGTGCCTTCGTTCTGCGCGGCTTGGCGAATCTGTTCGGCGCGCGCTGCCGGAAACACCTCTCGCAACTGATAGGCAATGGAGTTGGCGTATGGGGAGCAGTACCAGCGATCGCGATCCGCTGCAGTCATGCGATCGGGGTCGCGGCGGGCAAACGGGTCTTCTGGCTTTGTGAGCGCGCTCACATAGATCCTGTCCACTCCATCCGGGGCATGAGCCAATCGCTGCACGAGTGCGAGCGGAGCAACGACGGCATTGTCTTCGGTGCTTCCAGTGCTAACGATTCCACTGATCCGCGCCGAAACGCCGGAGAGGTCGATCGAGTCGCCCGCCTGTTTTCCGATACGAGAGGCCAATTGTGATCCGACAAGCACATCGGTGCTGCCATCGCTCGGCCATGTCCCTTGTACCTTCCACCAGGGATAGAGCTTCTCGACTCCGGTTGAGAACTCTTCTGTTCCAAAACGGAGCTGTTTGTCGAAGTAAGTGCCAAGCACGCGGATTGGACCTGATTGCCCCTGGACCTGCGTTTCCAGAAAGGGCGCAAAGGCGAGAATGTTGTGACCCCAGAAGATTCCTTTGATGTTCGGGAGGGTTGATTCCTTCAGGTAAGTTCCGGGAGACGCAGGCTTCACTTCCTGATCGCCAACGCGGACCTGTAGAGCGGCATCCTCTGGGTAGACAACAATGTTTGCGCCGTACACGCGCAGCTCACGATTGATCTTGTCGCCTACGTCAACGCCCACGGCAATCATCGCAGTTGCGACTGCGACCCCCAAAGTAACGGCAATTCCGGCCAAGAGCTTGCGCCGCTGTTGTCGCCGGAACGATTGATAGAGGAGACGGAAAAACACGAGGCCTACTTCGCGGAACTCGCCGCGTCGCTCGAGAGATCAGCCTGGCTAATCGTGATCTGGTCGCCATTGATCGACGATTTGAGCGGAATAGGATTGCAGCCGCCGGCCTGTCCCATTGACTGAGCGTTTATCGGCGCTGAGCAGTTTTTACAAATAATCTGGTTTCCGCTTTTGTAAAAGCCAACCGGACCGCAGATCTGGCAAGCGTCCAGAACCGTGACGACCTTCCCGTCGGGCTTCTTGAAAATGAGGAACCGTACTTCCTTACCCTCCAAGTTCGCCGAATAACGGTGCAGTTCACCGTCCGAGACTTCACTGATCGAAATCGTGACCTGTCCGCCAACGAAGGTCAGCTCGTGCGCCGGCGATAGGGAAGTAGTGCTCTTTGCATAAATGAACTCAGCGGTCACCAGCACAATGAAGACAAATGAGGAGATATAGACGGCGGTCGACCAGAGCTTTTCCTTGCGCGCCGACCAGAGTGCCTTCCGCTGAAGAGCCCGGGAGTTCGTTCCACCTGATGATGAGGGTGGAGCTGGTGTTCCACCGTCGCCCTGGCGTCGGCGTTGATCAAACAAAATCATCAAAGCCGCTAACGCGAGAATCGTGACAAAGAAAAACAGATCATTGCGCACAATCGGGCCGATCAGCGCCATCTCTTCACGGCTCGACGGAAGTACACCGTTCTCCGAGAGTTCGTGCAATCCAGAGACAAGGAGCTGAGCCGCGACGAAAATCAGGATTACAGTGGTCACACGGAAGAAGCGCTGCAGATTGATACGAATGCTGCCCTTCACGAACATCACACCAAAGACAACTGCGAGCAGCACCCCGATAAGAGTTCCCATGAAGCTCAAGAGCTGTGTTGAGTTGAACTCAACGGCCGTCAGGATCAATACAGTTTCTACGCCTTCGCGCAGAACCATGAGAAACACGAACAGAAACAGGCCGGAGATGCGCCCGCCACTGGCCAGCCCGCCGACTTTCCCCTCGATGTCGCCTTTGAGCCGTTTGGCTGCCCGGCTCATGAACCAGATCATGGTGATAACGAAGAATGCGGCGACCAGCATTACCCAGCCTTCGAAGATGTCTTGATTGAACTGAGTACGGGAGAGGACGATGGCCACGCCAATGCTGCAGAGAAAGGCAGCTCCAAGGGCCGCGTAGACCACCCGACGCAGCTCCGGACGCCCAATCTTCGACAGATAGGCGAGAGTGATTCCGACGATCAGTGCAGCTTCGACGCCTTCACGCAGGGTGACAATAAGAGCTTGGAGCATTGCTTAGGTGAAAATGAAAATGAATTTCAATTTCAACTAGTATTGTAACAGCTTGAGACCATTGCCCGATAGCTTGCGAGTGCTCTCTACCGGTGCGCCATCGGAGTTCGACTGAACGGGCAGGTTCTTCAGCTACTCTGCCATCCCGCTCGCAACCAATCGCGTCCAAGACGTAGTCATTGTTGAACGCGACGTCTTCGCTCCAGCACAAACAGCAGTAGGAGAAACAAAGCTTGTTCCAATTGCGGGTGGCACGTAACGTCGCGGAAATTGAAAGGCTCGGTCCGTCATGGGAGTCGCTCATGACCCCGGAATTGACCTCGTTCCAGAGTCACCGGTGGAATCTCCTGGCCGCAAATCTCTTCCGGGAGCGGGAAGAGCCGTACTTCATTTTCGCGGAAAACGACAACGGTGCCGCGATTCTGCCCGCAGTAATTCAATCTCACACTCGCACCATTGCCTTCGCCGGCGAATGCCTGTTTGACTATCGCGACTACCTCGCAGTCGGAGATACTTCTCCTCTCAGGGCAGCCTGGCAGAAACTCGCATCCGTAAATCTGCCGATTTCCGTTACCGCGATCTGTCGCCCAGAAAATGGAATTTGGCAGCTGCTGCCGACGCAGTTCTTCAGCAGGGCTCCACGATTGCTGAAGTCGGAGATCACATCGGAGCAACTCGTTCACCGTCACCCGCGAGCTTTCAGCCGACTGCGCAAGTTGGAGCGAATGGGTTTACGTATCACTCAGTACACCGGCGACTCTCCCATGGTCTCGGAAATTTACCGGCTTCGCAGGGCGCAGTCGACTTCCAGCGGACTCTTTCATGATCCGCTGCGCGGCGAGTTCATGGTTTCGCTTTGCCGCGCTGAGGGTCCAAAGTGCGAAGTCTTCGCTCTGGAGCACGGCAGTATGCTTGCGGCGGCGCTGGTAACCTTCCGTGATGCTGATTGGCGCCGTTGTTACACAATCTTCTATGACCATCGATGGGCGCGATTCTCCCCGGGAGTAAGTCTCCTTTTTGAAGTCGCGCGACGCTCACTGGAGCAAAGAATGAATATTGATCTCATGACCGGGGAGCAGCAGTACAAGATGCGAGTGGCTCAGAGTACCCAAGATCTATTCAAGGTGAGTGCCAGCGCAGCCGAAATGCACCAGGTATTCCGGGCAGCAGTTTCGGATGCCGCGTAACTGCTATCCCACCAACGCTCGATCTCCAGAAAACCGCGACGGTGAGAAGGGGCGCAAGTCGACTGGAGTTTTTCTTCCCTGAATTAGATCAGACATCAGAGCGGCGGTAATCGGAGCCAAAAGAATCCCATTTCGGAAATGTCCAGTAGCCACATAGGTTCCGGGCAGAGAACCAGCGCCGATGATCGGAAGTCCATCAGGAGACCCGGGTCGCAGGCCTGCCCAGGCCTCGATCATCTTTGCCTCTTTAATCCACGGCACCAGGTTCGAGGCCGCCTGATGAAGTTCTTGTATCGCTACCGGTTGTACAGTCTTGTCGAACCCGACTTCCTCTACCGTTGCACCAATCAGAATTCGACCGGTCTTCCGTGGAAGCAAATAAACTTCGCGTGCACGAATGACGTGCCGCAGTTCGCGGGCCGGCGGGATCACAGTCAGCATTTGTCCTTTTACGGGACGGGACTGAGCTGAGGCACCGGCGATTTCACCTGCCCATGCTCCTGCGCAATTGACAAACGTGGCCGTCGAATATGGACCTGCGCTAGTTCGCAGCTCAAGATCGCGCGTTGTGGCAATGCTAACGCGCTCGACACGCGCCTCGTGATGAACCGTAACGCCCATGCTCTTTGCTGTCGCCAATGCGGCTTGCACAAGGAGGCGAGGATCGACGGTTTGTTCTTGCAAGAAGCACGCACGTGGCAGATCGGCCAAGCTGGGCTCGAGGCTTCGCAGTTCAGCTGGAGAAAGCGGGGAGCCTGGTAACTCATCGTGCTCTTGCGCGACGTAGATTGTGCCGCGATTCTCGAGTCCGACATTATGCCCGGAGCGAACTTCCAGCTCCTCGACGAATGCCGGATACATCGAGGCGCTCATTCGCGCCAGCGGTTTCAATCTGGGATCAGTTTCCGGATCGTCGGCCACGAGCATTCCTGCGGCTGCGCTGCTAGCCTCGCGGCCCGGCTCTCCCCGATCGAGAACCGCGACGGAGGCGCCTGCGCGTCTGAGTTCAATGGCGACAGAAAGACCTATGATTCCGGCGCCGGCGATGACTACATCGCAGGTGTGCACAAGACGATTTTAGCCTTTGACCTGCGCTAGTAGCTTACGAGCGAAAGAGGGAATTACGAGTGTCGGTGCGACGGCGGCGTCACTTGCGCTCGTTCCGGGGAAGTCTTTGCAGTATCCACAAGTTTTGAGAACACGACGAGCCTCTTCGGGGCTGGCCCAATGTAGTAAATCGGGTAACAGGTGATCAGAGTGAGGCGAGTGTCCGATGTCTTCTTCAGCACTGAGAGATCGTTGGGCGTTACGATCTTTTTTCCTGTTACTTGGAAAGTGTAGGCGTGACCGTCGCGGCGAACCTGGATCTCGTCGCCGTTCTTGAGTTCATAGATGTTTCGAAAGAACGTGTCGCGGTGCGCCGAGATGACGGAGTTGCCGGCCTCGCCGGGAACTGGAGTGCCTTTGACATGCCCTGGGCCGAGACGCAAGGCCTTGTGGCTGGTGCCTTCGACCACGATCACGTCCAGATCGATCTTAGGTATGGAAACTCGAGTCAGTCCGTCGTTCTTCGAAACCGGTGTACTCAACGTCACAAGAGACGAACTCTGTTGCTCTTGCCACTGCTGGTGCAACGCCCGTTGCTCGTTGTACATGGCAGCGTACTCAGTACCTACATAGCCCAACAGAACGGCGCCCACAACAATCAGAATCGCCGAAATCTTGCGCTTCGAGATCGATCGCAAGCGTTTCCACATTTCAAGTGGCGCAACCTCCTGAGCAACACTGCGGGCATTATTTTGGTTCTCGTTCTGCATGGACCAGGAATGGCTCATTGGTTGGATGCGAAGTCTGAATTGCGGGAAGGCTCTACTTGTGAGCCGGACGCGTCCGCAGTGCCGATATCAACCCACCCACAAAGACTCCGAAGCCAATCACGGAGAGGAGCGGGAGAGAGCTGCCGGCTACTGGCAAGTTGAAAGATGAGTTTGCCAAATCAGAGCTGGGTGCTGGTGAGAGCGCCGTTGGCTCGGGCTGTGTGGCGGATTGCGTTTCAACAGTGTTCGCGGCAGTAGTGCTTTGTCCGGAGTTGTCCGCTGATCTTGAAATTGCAGTGTGACTCGCTGCCGGGAGACCAAGTGACCAAGCACGGTAGTGGATGGCGATGGGAGTAGCGATCGCCAGCAATATAAGAATTACGAAGGTCCGGACGTTCTTCATGGCGCAAGCTGTACGTACTACTTAGTTACTACTAATGAGAACTCCGATTCCCATTTTCGCCCGTTAGATTCCAAATCAATACTGCACCCATACCACCTCAACTGAGGCAGACAAAGCTCCCAAAATCAGCTATTTACTCTCTCAATACTATGATTGCAGGACCGAGTACCGCACTCCGCCCTGCTTATCCCTGTGCAATTTCCTAGCCCAAGTTGCGCAGGGATGAAATTCGGTTATTTGGATGGCGGAATTAGGCGGAGTCTTGCGATTGTCTCTGAAGCAGAGTCTCTCAATCAGCACTCACTTCGAGACTTTGGTTGGCAAAGTTGCGTCCTGTGCAGCGGCAAGCTGAGTAGCATCGATCACGAGAGGCGAGTGATCATAGAAATTGACTGTCGCTTGTAGCGACTTTCTCTTATCCCAATCTTCACGCGATATGGGAAAACTGAAGATTACTACTCCTTGCTGATTGGCATTCGCCGCGATAATCGACTCTGACTGTAGCGGCTTTGCCCCGGGAATGCCGAGTTGAGGATAGGCCTGTACGATGCGTTCATAATCAGACGCTGGTGCGGCGCTGTCGTTGAACTCTCCTTTTTCTGCTACGAGCTTGCCTTCAACGCCTTTGATGTACATCGGCTTACCGATCGCGTTCTTCACGTTGAGAGCGATGTTCACGAGGATTGAGTCGCGCTTCTCGATGTTTTGATCTAGCGTGCCCTCCTGCCCGGGTGCGATGGACCCTTTGGACTCGATGTGTAACGGAAGTGCCACGACACGAGTCGCTGAGCCGTTCGAGGTTGGCGGCTTCCGGGAAGAGAGGAGATAGACGCCGAGGATCGCGCCTAGTACAGCCGCTGCGACGAGAACTGGCACGATGGGAGGCAGGCTCCAGCGGGGGCTATCGAGCTCTTCGCTCATCGGCACGTGCCCGGCGTCAAAGCGCGGCGCTTCGGTCTTCTTCATTTCTGGACCAGTTGGGCTCGACATGATTCCTCCTTCAGCAGCAGCTCTGATTCTAAGATGCCGATTCTGGCATCAGGCGACTGCTGTTTGTGAATGCCGTCTCATCGCTGCGGCAAATTGACTAACAGCAAGAGTGTTCAGCACATCCGCCGCTGTAAGCCACGCGCGCCGGGCTTGCACGACCCCGAACCGCATCTTTTCCAGATGTGATGTATGGTGCGAATCAGTATTGATCACGATCTTTACCCCACGCTCTTTCGTCATTTTCAAATGACGATCCGAGAGGTCGAGGCGATCAGGATACGCATTGAGTTCCATTGCGACGTTGTGTGTAGCCGCAGCCTTTAAGATCGCGTCGAAGTCGAAGTCGTATCCCTCGCGCCGCAATAGGATACGCCCAGTGGGGTGGCCGAGAATGGAAATATGTCCGCTGGTAATAGCGCACAGCAGGCGATCGGTCATCTGCTGTGGCTCCTGCTGAAAATGGGAGTGGACGCTGGCGATCACAAGATCCATCTCATCCAGCACGTCACCGGAAAGATCGAGTTCGCCGTCCGCGAGAATGTCCACTTCGATCCCAGCAAATATCTTGATGCCTTCGCTATGTTTGTCTGCCTCGCGAATCTTGCGGATGTGCTCTATCGCCCGCTTATCGTCCAGTCCGTTGGCAAACGCGAGGTTCTTTGAGTGGTCGGTGATGGCCATATATTCGTAGCCGCGCTCACGGGCTGCGCCGGCCATTTCCTCGATCGTGCAGCGACCATCAGTCTCGACCGTGTGCATGTGCACATCGCCACGAATATCACTCAGCTCGATCAGTCGTGGAAGCAGATGCTTTTCTGCTGCCTCAATCTCGCCTTGGTTCTCGCGAAGCTCGGGAGGAATGTAGTCGAGTTTCAGCGCGGCATAAACTTCCTCTTCGGTCGCGCTGGCGACATGAGTTCCGTCGTCGACGCGCGTGAGCGCATATTCGCTCAGCGTGTAACCCATCCTCAATGCGCGCTGACGAAGCGAAACATTGTGAGTCTTTGATCCGGTGAAGTATTGCAGCGCAGCCCCGAAGGACTCAGGCTTCAGCGTGCGAACGTCCACTTGCATCCCGCCGCGCAGCCTGAAACTAACCTTGTTGCCGCCTCGGGCAAGCACCTCGTTGATGCCGGGAAATGTGAGAATTCGATCGAGTAGCGGTTCCAGACGATCGTCGGCACAACACGGACCAGTGATGAGGATGTCGAGATCTCCGACAGTGTCGCGTCCGCGGCGCAGGGAGCCAGCCGCGGTGATCTTCTCGACGCCGGGCATTTCAGCGAGAAACTGTTTGATCTTCTCCGCAGTGCGCTCAGCCGCATCGAGCAAGAAGCGTCCGGAGATGCGACGATACTCTTCGATTCCTCGCAGGATCTTCTGCTCGTGCTTCTCTCCCATGCGCGGAAGCTCGCGGATCTTTCCTTCACGCGCCAGCTTCTCCACGCCTTCGATATCGCACACCTGATATGCATCCCAAATCAGCGCGATGGTCTTTGGGCCGAGGCCCTGAATCTTCAGGAGTTCCAACATGGAAGGGCGATACTTTTGAAGTAGCTCAGCATGGAGGGGGAAATTACCCTCCTTCAGAAGTTGCTGAATGTTTCCGGCCATGCTTTTGCCTATTCCGGGAATTTCAAGCAGCTTCTTCGTGTCAGCAGCGATATCCGCGATTCGGGTTGGGAGTCCTTCAACAGCTTCAGCGGCCCGTCGATAAGAGCGAATGCGGAATGGGTCGTCGCCACGAACTTCCATCAGGTCGGCGGTTTCATTAAAGACGGCTGCGATGTTACGGTTCTCCATAGTGTGCGTCGGTAATTCTAAATTCCTATGCCTCGCGATGCCTGGGAACAAAAAACCCAGCCGATTGGCTGGGTTCTGGATAAATTCTCGATCTCACTAGGACAGCTTGGTCACGTTGTCGGCTTGAGGACCTTTTTGGCCCTGCACGATCTCAAACTCCACCTGATCGCCTTCCTGAAGGCTCTTGTAGCCTTCAGACTTTACAGCGCTGTAGTGGACAAACACGTCTGGTCCACTTTCCTGACCGATGAATCCAAAACCCTTAGCGTTGTTAAACCACTTTACAGTGCCTTTAATTCGCGTCACTTGCATACCTTTTCTGAGTTTCCTTCTGGGCCGAACAGCTAGGAGCCGGGACCCGAGCTTCCAGACCACCCTTGGGGACTGCACGGAGACTTACTTCACACGCCCGAAAGCGAGCTTGGAGAACGGCGCGAGGGGTAATTCTTGGGGTCCTAGTGAGGTTACTGGTTAGTGAAAATTATGCAGAAAATTAACTATGTTGTCAAAGTAGTAATCGCGTTTAGAGCACTCAAAAAGAGCTGACAGAGAGGTTGAGGAGTACTACTTAATACGTTGAATCCAGCCAAAATAACGACGTCAACGTTTTCGCGTCACTAATAGTCCCGCTATGCGCCATCTTCAGCGCAGCAGGCAGAGGAAAGAACCTGGTCTGGATGCGCTCGTCGTCTTCCAGCTGCGCTTCTCCCTGGGTGAGGCCAGTCGCCAGGAAGACCTCCATGGTCTCGTCGAGGATGCCTGGGCTAACGTAAAACTTGAGGACTCGCTTCCACCGTTTGGCTGTCATTCCAGTCTCTTCGCGCAGCTCACGTTTTGCGGCCGCCGCGGACTTTTCTCCCGGATCGATGTGACCAGCTGGCAGCTCCCACAAATAGGCGTCGGCTGCGTAACGATATTGACGCTCGAGGAGCACGCGTGGCGGCTCCGAGGAGTCATCCAGAGCCAGCACAACCACAGAGCCGTGATGGCGAATAATCTCGCGCAGGGCAACGACGCCTCCTGGTTCGCGAACTCGATCTACCACGACCGTGTAGACCTTGCCGCGATATGCAATCTTGCGCGACAGAATCTTTGCGTGCTTTGGCTTAGGAAAGTGCGGGACTTTGCTCTTTGCGTGCGTGCGACCTTTGGGCATGAAGCGATAGGTTAACATTCTGTCGCGACTCAACTTTTTCCCCATCGCATGACACCCTCGAAAAGCAAGCGGTCCATCGATACCACGATCATCGGCGCCGGAACTTTGGCAACAGCCTTGGCTGTGGCATTGCGGAGCAGCGGGCATCGTGTAGTCGAGATCGTCTCTCGAAACAATGCACAATCAATTTCGCGTGCGCGCAAGCTCGCGAAGCGGGTAAGCGCACGTGTGATCACTCTCCGCGACGCTCAATTCGCTACCAAAGCCACTTGGGTATGCGTACCCGATGATGCCATTCTTGACGTCGCCAGCCAGATCGCGACGCGTGGCGATTGGACGCGTAAGATCGCGATTCATTGCAGCGGTGCGCTCGGGTCCGAGGCGCTCGCTCCGCTCAAGACGGCCGGCGCCAGCATTGCTTCGGCGCATCCCCTGATGACGTTCGTGCGCAGTTCCAAACCGGAATTGGAGGGAGTGCCGTTTGCGCTGGAAGGCGATCACAACGCGCTTGCTACCGTGAGCGTGATTGTGCGGAGCCTTGGAGGAAAGCCGTTTCGCATTCCGTCGGAACTGAAGCCCGCTTACCACCTGTTCGGATTTTTCTCCTCTCCGGCGCTAGTGGCATTGATAGCTGCTGCTCAGCAAGTAGGAGAACTCGCAGGGTTCGATCGACGCAAATCGCGTCAGTTGATGGGGCCAATCGTTCGCCAGACCATCGACAACTGCCTTGTGAGTACTCCTCAGCATGCATTTAGCGGCCCACTGCGGCGCGGAGACATTGCAACGCTCCGCAAGCATCTTGAGGTTCTAAAAGGGCGACCGGAACTTCTGACGCTCTATAAATCGTTGGCCAGCATTGCGCTCCAATACCTGCCAGTCACCAATGCCGACGCCCTCAAGAAGCTGATTGGCTGATCTAACCTACTTGGATCTTGGATTTGTCGGCGGTATCGAAACGGGATTCGAGAGAGGCTTGCCCGTCGGCCCAACTCGCGGAGGAGTCTTTCCCACCAGACCGTCTCCGCGCGTTCGGAGCTCCTTGAGAATCGATTGCCGGTCGCGCGAATAGTCGGCGGCGAGACGCGTCAGCGCCAGCGTAACGATGTCGTGATGATGCAACTCTTCCGTGCCCGACTGGCGCCGCGCGTCGAGCCAGAGACGATGGACGAGCATGACGTCTTCGGTTTTCAGATCGGGATTGTGTGGGCCAATGCGGAAGCTCTGTACTTCCGGACCGGGCTTCACCACCTGAAATACGAACTGGTGTTTTGGTAGAGGTGCCGCTTCCCAGGCCTGTCCCATGCGGAAAGCTTGTTCTTCCGACGTCATCTTGGTCGAGAGTCCTGCGACAACGCGCGCGGCAACCAGCGAATTCGCAGTCTGGACGATCGCCGAAAAGACGTCACGCGCGGGCACGACCATCAGTGAAATATGCTTGCCGTAACTCTCGGCGATGCTCACACATTTTGTGAACAGCGTCTGTTCGTGGTCGCTGAAAATCTGTTCCGTTGAGAGATCGACTTCGCCACTGCCAGGTCCTGTAAGTCGCGCGGCCAATACGACAACATCGTGTTCTGTGGTGTCGGTGTTCTGCAACACCCAACGCAATTGCAAGAGCGTGTTGTAATCACGAACGGTGACGATCGTGGAATCCGTACGGATGCCCACAGCCTCGCGCTCGATTTTTTCTTCGTGAAGGAGCTGGAAGTGCTCCTTCATCTCCTTTTCCGCATGCTTGAACTTGCGCTTGTTTATGCGCTCGGAGATGGTGAAGATGACAAAGAACGCCGCCGCGAACATGATGCCGGTGATGGTTGCTATCTTTTTGGTCGCAAGGTTCACCAGGGCCGTGGTGAGCAGCACCATGAATACGGAAAGCAGGCCAAGCGGAATCTCACGTCCCGCGATCGTAATATTCGGCGGCACCTTCCAACCGCGTTCGCCTTTGTATTTGAAGCGCAGGACTAACATTGCGACGCTGTTGAAGGTGAAACTCCAGATCACGCCGAATGCATAAGCCTCGCCCAGTACGTTTACATCGCCGCGACTTAAGAGAATCGTGATGATCTGCAGGCCGACGATCAAGTTCACGATCCGATAGCTGGTTCCATATTTCTTCTGAGGTTTGCGGAACCAGTCGGTGAGGACGCCGTCTTCGGATACTCGATTCAATACGCCGTTTGATCCGATAATCGAGGTGTTGATCGCGCCCGAAAGAATCAGGAAGCCCACGACGACCACAAACGTGCGGAACAACAGCTTCAACAGGAGCGGACCGTTGAACCACATCACCAGTTCAGCCAGAAGGTTGTTCTCGTAACTCTGTACCGGCACGCTCTGGGGAATGATCATTACCGCGAGCAGCGTGCCGATTCCAGTGAACAGGAAGCTGTAAATCGCAACGATGATCGCCGCGCGCTTCAGGTTTTTCAGCTTGGGGTGAGCAATTTCGCGATTTACCTGCGCAAGGGTCTCTTCACCGCTCATAGCGAGCACGGAGTGCCCGAATGCCATGAGGATTCCAAACAGTCCAAAGTTGGTGGCCAGGCTAGTGTGAGCAAGAAAGCCGAGTGAGGTTTCGTTGAAGTGAAGGTTCGACGGAGTCGGCAAGGGCGGGACTGACCAGCCAATCTTCATCAACGTAATTACACACCATCCCAACAGCAGCACTACCATGACGGTAGTGATCTGCATAACGCGCAGAGCCTTGTCGCTCGATTCCTCGATACCCTTGATGTTCTCCCACCAGTAGTAAAGAGTCACAGCAAGGCAGATAACGACGGCGGTTCCATTCACGTTGACGTGCGGCGTGCCGTGGAACATCGCGTGAAAGCCTGGACCGATCCAGCCGTGAGCATCAGCTTTACTGAAGAGTTCGTTGATCAGTCCGGCGATGTATTGTCCGGCGGAGACACCGGAGATCGGTCCCGTGAGGATGTAGTCGAACATCAGCGCGGAGACGCTCAGCTTGGCCAGTGTTCCGCCCAGCGCTTCTTTCACCACGCGGTACACGCCGCCGCGCACGAACATCGAACAGCTCTCGACGTACACCGCGCGCACGGCGAAGGAGAACAACATCACGCCGAGAATGAACCACGGTGCAGAGCGCCCAAAGGCGTCTTCGGCGATTCCTCCCACGTAGTATGCCGACGAACCGAGGTCGTTGAGGACAATCGCGGCCGCGCGCCAGAACGAAATGAACGTGAGCGCCACCGAGGAGGCGACTACGATTCGTACTCGATTGGAAGGCGGTAAGATCGGGGAACCAGAAGGCATTCTTAGCAGACCGGCTGCCGGATTCGTCCCAGCGTCAGTGGGGAGAACTGACCGGGTTCAGTGGTTTGCGTGCTCAACTCTACGCTCGGGTAGTAGCAGCGTCAACGTTGAGGTCGTCATCCCCTTCGAACAACAGCGCTATATCTTCGAAGAAGCTGATCACTACGACCACCAACGATCCCAGCACTCCGGCGAGGAACATGCCAACGGAGAGCCGAGCCAGAAATTGAAGCAAAGCACTCATGCTTTGATGATTCTACAGAAAGCGGCTGTTCTGGGGAATAATCCCACTAGTTTATACCTCGAAACCGCCGTAAGACGCCCGAGTGCCCACGCGAGCCGTTTTCCTCAGCAAAGCGGTTCGTATATCCTCCATCAATTAAATTTATTTTGGTCCTGTGCAAGCACGCGATAGTCTGATTTTCTGATCTGAGTTGTTGCTGCGGGCCCTGATTCCACCTTGAGGAGATGCATGTCGACCGAACTGCGTAATTTCCTGGCCATTCCTTACGACGAGCTGGAAGATCTCAATCTCAAAGCAAAAGAACAGCGCAAGACGCGCGTTCCACTCGACCAGATACAGGAAGAGCGCCTGCGCTACCTGACGGATGAAAAGCGCATTAAAGCCGTCACCGTGCTGTTCAGCGACCTCGAAGGCCGCCTGCACATGCTCGATTACGACAAGAAGTTTCTGTTGCGCAGCTACGACAACCTCACTTTCGACGGATCGTCCATTCGCGGATTCACCGCGCAGCGCGAGAGCGACCTGCGCCTCGGCATCGACTGGCCCGCGTTCTACTGGGCTCCGGCGGACGTGTTTGGCGCCGGCAAAGTGCTCGTCTTTGGCGATGTCATCGACAAGGGCGGAACGCCTTACACCGCCGACATTCGCGGTATGTTCAAGCAATGGGCGGATCAACTCTTTAAGAGCGAAGGCTATACGCTGAACGCCGCCAACGAGATTGAAGGCTTTCTCTTCCAGGGACCTGACGCCGAGCGGCGCTACAACGAAACCGGCAAGTTCGACTACGTAAACACCGGCGGCTACTATCATTCGCTGCCCGGCGATCCGCTGCGCACGTTCATCGACACCACCGCTGAAGTACAGCGCTCGATGGGCTTCCAGAATGAGAAGGACCATCCCGAAGTTGCTCCTTCCCAATTTGAAATCAATTACAGCTACGGCGAAGCCGTCGCCGCCGCCGATCAGATTCAGCTCTACAAACTGATCTGTCGGCAGGTCGCGACCAAAATGGGATTCACGGCCTCGTTCCTGCCCAAGCCAGTCGTAGGAGTAAATGGCAGCGGCATGCACACTAACGTTTCCGTCAGTAAGAACGGCAAGAACATTTTCTGGGATAAGCAAGGGGAAGAGAAGCTGGCAAAGATTGCGTGGTCCTTTGTCGACCGTATTCTTACTCACGGCAACGACATCTGCCTGATGCTCAATGCCAGCGTGAACGCCTATCGCCGCCTCGATCCGCACTTTGAAGCCCCGAACCAGATCAAGGCATCGCCAGTGGATCGCGGATCGATGATCCGCATTCCGATTGGGAACGAGAAGACCTCACGGGTGGAAGTGCGCTCGGTGAGCCCCGACGCCAATCCCTACATGGTGATGTACTCCGTATTTCGCACTGGCCTGCAGGGCGATATCGCGAAGATCAAGAACCTGCGCCAGGCCGAGCGCTACCTTCCGGACAACATCTATACGGCGATCGACAACTTCCTTGCAGCCGAGTGGACGACGAAGCTTCTCGGGGAAGACGTAAAGGCGCGTTATGCGGATCTGAAGAAGGCCTCTGCCGATCGCTGCCCGCGGCTATTGGGAACGTTCGTGAAGACTCCTGAGGTGCAGTATCACCACGATGTCTACAATCAGTACCTTTGGAATCTGTTTTAGAAATAACTCATACCTAGGGACAGCTTAACGAAGCGGTTCCCTAGGGTTCCAATATGGATCGTGGCTCTCCCACAGTACTTCCTCCTACTGTCATCCTGAGGCCTGGTTCTGGCCGAAGGATCTCCCGCGATGACTAGAACTCCCATGCAGTTTCCGGGCTCTTCGGCCAAACATCCTGGCGAAAAGCCGGGACGCAGCAACGAAGTCCGAAATATTCCGGGAGATCCTTGGGCCAACACCAGGCCTCAGGATGACAGGGTAATAGGAGTGAACGTGCGACCCTGATTCTAGTGAATCGTCCGCGTCTTCCGCGACATGTAATCCATTAGCAGGTACTGGCCAAGGTTGTGGGGTGTGGTGAAGTACGCCTTGCCGCGGCACATCTCAGTGACCTTCTGCACGAACTGAATCAGCCCGTAATCTGAGGCCAGCATGAAAGTGTTAATCATCACTCCTGCTCGCTTGCATCGTGAAACTTCTTCGAGTGTCTGGCTCACGACGAGAGGATCGAGCCCAAAAGCATTTTTGTAAATGCGACCGTCTTCGAGGGTGAGTGCCGAAGGTTTGCCGTCGGTAATCATGATGATCTGCTTCATGTCCTTGCGCTGGCGGTCGAGAATGCGCTGCGCCATCCGCAAGCCCTCGCGGGTATTGGTGTAATACGGACCAACCTTCACGCGGGCAAGCTGCGAAAGCGGCAGCTCTTCCGCGGAATCGTGGAACAAAACAAGTGATAGGGAATCGCCGGGATATTGCGTGCGAATCAGTTGCGACAGCGCCATCGCAACTTTCTTCGCTGGAGTGAAGCGATCTTCCCCATAAAGGATCATCGAGTGCGAGCAGTCGAGCATCAGCACGGTTGCGCACGACGACTGGTACTCGCATTGATGCACCTGAAGGTCGGAATATTCGAGTTCAACTGGAACTTTAAGTCCATCGCGCTGGATTGCATTCGACAGAGTGGCAGTAATGTCGAGGTTGAGGGTATCGCCGAACTCGTATTGGCGCGACGCGCCACTCGATTCGATACCGGTTGCCATATCACGCGTGTCGTGGCGCCCGAAATTCGACTTGCCTAGCGAGCCGAGGAGATCGCGCAGAGCGCGGTAGCCCAGGAAGTCCAAGCTCTTGTCCGTAACCTCGAACTTAACCTGTCCTTGTTGCATCTCTCCGGTTTGTCCCGGCAGGTTCGATTGCTGCGATCGATCGAACGGCTGGTCGACGGTAATGTAGTTCTCCTGCTCCATGCGCTCGATCAACTTTTCAATGAGTTCGTCGAGCTGGCCGTCCGCGCGCATCTGCTCGAGCTGCTCGCGCATGTTCTCGTCGAGCATTTCGCCTGATTCGAGCGCTTGCTGGATAGCCTGCCGCAGCTGTTCCAGAGTTTGCTCCCCATCGTTGAATTCGTAAAAGTACCAGGAATCCTGAAAGCCGCTTTGGAGCAGATAATTGGAGAGCGCGTTGAGCAGGTCTTCCATGCTCATCTCACCGGCTGGATCGGCTACGTATTTGGAGTACTTAATGAATTTCATGATCGACCAGCGGAGGTAGAGACGCAGCATGCTGCGTCTCTACAGAATGCCGGTAACGCCCTAGTTGTACGGTCTCCTGTTTCGCGTCGGGATTTCTTCCCGACCCATCGCCTTCTCGGGATGATGCTGCTTCTCCGGCGCGGTGAAGACGCGCTCCTCGCTTCGTCCAATGCGTTTGTGCGCGTACAAACCTTCAAGCAGAAATTCCGCTGCCGAAACTACAAGTTCCGGCTTGTCCTTCGCCTTCACCTCAACCGCGTTCAGTTTCTCCGTGAGACCTTGAATGCGTTTGAGTCCATCGAGTAGTTCACCAGCTCCAGCTGTGTCGGAGAACTTTAGCTGGCCGCCCAGATCAAACCACTGCGTGATCTGCTGCATATTGCCATCTTTAAAGTATTGGTCGAAGGTGCGCGCGACAGCGAGGCGAATCAGGTCACGAACCACCGTGTCGGCTCCACGCAGCTCACCTTCGTATTCGAGTTCGAGCTTGCCGGTGATCGACGGAATCGCGCTATAGATATCGCTCACGCGAGGAACAACCGTGCTCTCAGAGTTGCGCAACGCACGGCGCTCGGCGTTGGAGATTACGTTTTCTATCGTCGAGATCGGGAGACGCTGGCTTACGCCCGATCGTTTGTCGACGCGCTTGTCTTCGCGGGCGGCGAAAGCGATCTGCTCTACAATCTCGCGGATGAACTGCGGCACGTGCAGTGGATGGCCATTGCGCTCGGTCCAGGCCTCCTGGCGCGTGATCGCAACTCCCTCTTCCAACGTCCCTGCATAATGCGTTCGAATTTCGGAGCCAATACGGTCCTTGAGCGGCGTGACGATTTTTCCGCGCGCCGTGTAGTCCTCGGGATTGGCGCTGAAGACGAGTGCCACATCCAGGTTTAGGCGCACCGGATAACCCTTAATCTGCACATCGCCTTCCTGCATGATGTTGAACAGCGCCACCTGAATCTTGCCGGCGAGGTCTGGCAGCTCGTTGATGGCAAAGATTCCGCGATTGGCTCGAGGCAGCAGTCCGTAATGGACAGTGAGTTCGCTTGCGAGATCGAGTCCTCCACGTGCAGCTTTGATGGGATCGATATCGCCTATGAGGTCGGCCACGGTCACGTCAGGAGTCGCCAGCTTCTCCACGTAGCGCTCCTGCGGATTTAGATAGGCGATCTGTGTCTCATCACCCTCCTCGGCGATGCGATGTTTGCATTGCCGGCAGAGAGGTTCGTACGGATTGTCGTGAATCTCGCACCCCTTCACATACGGCATACGGGGATCGAGCAGGCCGGTAAGGGCGCGTAACATGCGACTCTTCGCCTGTCCGCGAAGGCCAAGCAGGATGAAGTTGTGCCGCGATAAAACCGCGTTAACTAATTGCGGCACAACCGTGTCCTCATATCCGACGATGCCTTGAAAGATGGGCTCGCCAGTCTTGAGCTTCGCCATCAGGTTGTCGCGCAGCTCATCCTTCACACGACGCGTGCGCAGCCGCTGTTCGCTAAATTCACTTTTCCGGAGTTCGCCCAGAGTGGTAGGGAGGTTCATTACAGATGAGATCACCTCAAGAAAATTATACGCGGGCCCGCCAGGCGCGCCCTCTTACATCACATGCCCGTTCGAACCGCTCTTTTTCTTTGCCTGAACCATCCTTCCGAGCTTCGGCAGGATGGCTTCGTAGTATTCGATGAGTGTTGCCAGGCGTTTCGATTCGGAAGGCATGGCGAGGATGGTTTGCTTGAAGTCGAGATCGACCGGGAGTTGCGAGATCAGATAGAACGACAGGAGCTCCTCGGGAGGCTCGAGGGAGGGAACCGCCTGTCCGCTCGCCGCCATTAACAACAGCGAATGATGCAGATCCAGCGCCTTTTTGCGCGCGTCATCCGCCTCGTCCGGTTCTTCGAGGAGAAACGTCACATCTGCCTGCAGGAATGACCGGTCCTGATGGATCTCGAGCACCTCGAATCGCCGCAAGCCTTGCGTGACGATATCCAGCTGGCCGTCTTCATATCGCTTCACTACAGTGACAATTTCTGCCGAGCAACCGATCTGAGCGATGCCATCCTTGATGACGCGAACGATGCCGAAGGGCGAGTTGTGATCCAGACACTCACCGATCATCTCTTTGTATCGCGGCTCAAAAATGTGCAGAGGCAGAGCCATTCCCGGAAATAGAACCAGTTCTAACGGGAATAATGGGAGAAGCTCGCTCACTCGTTTGATTCTAGAGCACGGATGCCTAGTCTGCATGACAGAGGCGTGCATGCCGTAGGGTTGTTGAACAGGGTCGTTGAAACTGACTGCTGCAAAAAGAGAGCGCGGTACCCAAGAGCAGTGCCGCAAACACCGCGGCACTTTCTCTCGCGGGACACGAAGTTATTTGGACAAGCCTGCGCTATGCTGCGTTCCCTATGCTCGGCTTGACCCTCTTGCGCGCTGCATATACAACCGAAGGCCATGCGGTGTCGCGATCAAGTTGTGGTGATAACTGGCGCTTCCATGGGAATCGGTGAGGCCCTTGCTCGTGCCTTTCTCTTGGAAGGCGCGCGCGTCGTCCTGAGCTCGCGGGATCTCGCCCGGCTGGAAGAGGCCAGGAGCCGCTTAGGAGACAGCGATCGGACAGCCGCAATCGCATGTGACGTGCGCGATCGTCGGCAGATCGAAGCTCTTGTTACTGTCGCTAAGAACCGTTTTGGGAAGATCGACGTCTGGGTCAACAATGCCGGTTACGGATTGCTTGATTCAGTCGCCTCAATGTCGATGGACGAGTGCCGCGCGCTGTTCGAAACCAACCTGTTCGGCGCGATCGAGTGCATGCAGGTCGCTGCGCCCATCTTCAAGGCTCAAGGTGGGGGCACGATCATCAATATCTCCAGCATCGTCGGACATCTGCCGGTACCGCACATGGGTGCCTATTGCGCGACGAAACATGCCTTGAACGCGATCAGTGAGGCTGCGAGGCTTGAACTGGAGCCAAGTGGCGTCCGGGTGATCAGCGTATGTCCCGGTCGCATCCGCACCAATTTCGGCGTGAATACGGTGCAGGGAACTGAAGGCAAACGTCTGGGCGAAACCATGCAACAGGGAATTTCCCCGGAGCGCTGCGCCCGGGCGATATTGCGTGGCTATCTGCGCGGCACGCGGGAAGTTTTTGTGCCCTGGCACGGCTGGCTCTTAAGCCACCTTTACGAACTGTCCCCGCAAGTCATCGAGTTTGGCCTGAGGCGGATGATGAAATAAGCGGTAGGCTTGGTAACGGTCCACCCGGGGTTGCATCCCCGGCTATCTTCAACCGTGCCGCAAAGCCACGGCACTTTGTCACATCTCTAACGCTGCTTTGGCACAACTCGAATCTCGAACAGGCTGGGCCACAGTTTTCCTGTAACGAACAGGCGCTTCTTGTGTGAGTCGTATGTTCCGTCGCTCATGAACAGTTCCTCGCCGTTGCTTGTGAGTCCCCATCCTTCTCCCGGATATGAAAATTTCCGCAGTAGACGGAAGTCGTTCATGTCATAGACAAACGCCGTATGCGACTGCCAGGTGAGCTCAATGAGTTCATTCTTGAACAGCGCAATGCCTTCGCCGAACAACTCAGGAGGCAGATCGACATGTTGAACAACCTCACCCGTCTCGAGGCGAACTTTTCGCACCGACGATCGACCGTGGAGCCCCGTGCCCTCATAGAGAAGGCCGTCACGATAGGCAAGACCTTGGGTGAAGGCAGTGGGATCGTGCGGAAATATGTGAACAACCTTGAAGGTATATTGCCGCGGAGGCTTGGTCTGGAGCCGAGGCGCGCTTTGTCCTATGAGCTGCGTCACCGCGCAAACAACTCCGAAGATGAGTTTGGGGATACTGACTGTGATCAAGCTTGACTGGCCTTAGAACTGTCTGGCGCCAGCGCCGATGATGAGTCGGCGCCGTTGAGCTTCCTCGCAACTTCATGTTCGCGCGAGACTTGTGGAATTACCTCAAATTTACCTTCGCCGGAGTGTTTATGCATTGTTCTAGCTCGCGATAGCGCCTCAAATACGTCACAGAACGGGGCTAATGTGCCCCAAAAGTACGCTGTGGAGACGTGAAAATGTCGGAATTACAGTTGGGAATTGCGGGATCGCGAGTTGGGGAGTTCCGCGAAGCGACTCGAATCCAGCAGAGTTTCATCACAAAAGCTGAAAAGAAAGCACTTCGATGGCTGGCGGAACGAATGCCGGCGTCGATCAATTCGGACCATTTAACCGTCCTGGGCGCGGCTGGAATGTTCCTAGCTGGCGCTTCGTACGCGCTAACTCGCTTCAATCGCTACGGATTGCTGCTGGCATGCTTTTTTCTTGCCGTGAATTGGTTCGGCGACAGCCTCGACGGCACGCTGGCGCGATACCGACATCGGCAGCGTCCGCGGTACGGATTCTACGTAGATCATGTGATTGATTGCTTTAGCGTAACCGCACTGCTCGCTGGAATGGGAGCTTCAGGACACATGAATCCTTTGATCGCAGTGTGGATGCTGGTCGCGTATCTGCTGCTTTCGGCGGAGATTTTTCTTGCAACTTACGCGCTGGCACGGTTTGAAATGTCTTACTTCTACTTCGGTCCTACGGAACTCCGCATTTTGCTGTGTCTCGGCAACGTGTATGTGTTTTTTTATCCTGGGGTGCATCCCTTTGGATTGTCTTTGAGCCTGTGGGATTTTGGCGCTGTGCTGGGCTCGATCGGCATGACTACGATCGCAATTTTGTCGTTCATCCGTCATACGCGCGTGCTTTACGACGCGGAGCGGCTGCAGTGAGCGCCGCTAAACAACATCAAATGCGCCGTTGGGGAGTGTTCAACGCGGTAGGAATACTTGGATTTGCGGTTCAGCTTACAGTCTTGCTCGCGCTAAAACGAGGACTCTCAATGAACTATTTGGCCGCGACAAGTGCTTGCCGTCGAGGCTGCGGTTCTGCATAACTTCGTCTGGCACGAGCACGTTACTTGGGCCGATGTGATCGCACTGTGTCGCCACAGCGTATGGTCACGCTTGTTGCGCTTCCACGTGGCCAATGGACTTATCTCGATTCTTGGCAATCTTGGGTTCACTTGGACGCTGGTTGAGCGGATGGGTTGGCCCTATCTCATAGCTAACGTTTCCAGTGTCCTGATTTGCTCTTTGCTGAACTTCTTTGCTAGCGACCGCTTCGTCTTTCGCAACGACTGGCAGCAGGGCTGCCGCGCACAATGAGAATTTGTGTGGCATTGGCCCTGCACTAGTCGATGGCCAAATCTGTCGCAGGCGATGGCGGCTGTGCCCCGGGAAGTGCGTGTCCCACTGTCCCATACACCCTAGGGCTTTGGGACAGTGGGACAGTGACAATTTCCAGTATAAGTATCTGTAAATACAGATGATTACGAGTGATAGTCTAGGTGGGACAAAGGGCCCAAATTTCGAGCTTTGTCCCACGCTTTTTTCTGACATAGCGAAGCGCCTCAAAGGGGGTCAAGGAGGCATCACCAGCAGAAGGGCAAGCCGCAACGCGCGGCGAGCCCAGCGTACAATCGGCAGGCAATGGCCCGAGGAAGAAATAGTTCCAAATCAGAGGATCTCTCCGGAGCCGTTCCCGCTGAACAACTCCAAGAAGTATTTCCGCCAATCGATCTTCCCATTCGTCCGCCATTTCCGCCCATGGAGGCTCGCACAGCCGTTCAATTACCTGAGTCCGGCGATTGGCTCTATGAACCGAAATGGGATGGGTTTCGTGGCCTTGCGTTCCGCAAGAATGATGATGTTTTGCTACAGTCCAAAGCTGGGCAACCGCTTGGTCGTTACTTCCCCGAGTTGATCGAGGCGCTGCGTGCGCTGCCGCAAAGACAGTTCGTGCTTGACGGCGAAATAGTGATCCTCAGCGAAGGGCATCTGGATTTCAACGCGCTGCTGCAGCGCATTCACCCAGCAGAGAGCCGCATTCGGAGACTGGCCACGGAGACGCCGGTGACGTTCTTAAGCTTCGACGTGCTGGTCAATGCCGACGGCAAACTGCTGACTGACGAGACGCTTGAGCGTCGCAAAACAGGCCTGAAAGAATTCTTTGATCAGGTTGGGAAGAATCCCACTGTGCGACTTTCGCCCTCAACTCGTGATTTGCAGGTAGCCCAGCGTTGGATGGGCAATCTTGCAACCGTTGGATTCGATGGCGTGGTCGCAAAGAAACTGGAAGAGACCTATCTCTCCGGAGAACGCAGCGGCATGGTGAAAGTGAAACGCTTGCGCACGGCGGATTGTGTCGTCGGTGGATTCCGTTATGCGAGCAAAGGCGAAGTGATCGGCTCAATGCTGCTGGGACTCCACGACGAGCAGGGAAGACTCAATCACGTCGGCTTCACTTCAAGCTTCAAGGCTGAAGAGCGTGTGAAGTTGGTGAAGACACTCGAGCCTTACATCACTCAAGAGAAGCAGGAAGGATTCAGCGGCAACGCTCCCGGCGGACCCAGCCGATGGGCGACCGAGCGCTCCACCGAGTGGGTTCCGCTTCAGAACAAGCTGGTATGTGAAGTGCAATACGATCATTTCTCCGGCGGACGCTTCCGTCACGGATGCAAGTTTCTCAGATGGCGTCCGGATAAATCGCCGGAGCAGTGCACTTACGAACAGGTGATTCCGGGTACTGCGGGAGACTTAGAAAAACTCCTGGTGGCGTGACATCGAATCGCAAAAAGCAGATCGAGCCATCTCTTAGCAGAGATGGCTCCGATTTGCCTCATTCCAACTGAGAGAAGTACGTCGCCTATTGCGGCGGATAACACAATCGCCAGCAGAACCAGATATCGCCGGGCCGTCATTCCGACCCGACTTCGACGACCTCTTCTTGTACCTGCGGTGCCGCTGGTATCGGTACTGGTTGCGGATTCTTTCGCGTCTCTTCCACGTACTTGTTGCGGGCGGCGCGTAACTTCAGGAACGATTTGGCTTCTTTATATAGGCGTTTGCGGTCAGTGTTATTGAAGATCGCTTTTCGTACGATGCGATAGACCTGCTTCGGACGGAAGTAGTACTCGTCGTAAAAGCGATGGACCATCTCCATCACGTAATCGCGCGGCAAACCGGGATACTCGATGTGCGCCATCTGGTGTCCGCCGGAGTCCACCATCGACTGACTGTTGACGATGAATCCGTGTTTCTCCGCGAAATCGTGGAATTCCGTTCCGGGATAAGCGTGTGCAACTGAAACCTGAATCGTTTCGCAATCCAGCGATTTGGCGAAGTTGATGGTGTTGCGGATTGTCTCTTTGGTTTCTCCGGGCAATCCCAAAATGAAATCCGCGTGGATTACAAGTCCCAACTTGTGGCAATCGCGCGTGAAGTCGCGGGCGCGTTCAACGGTTGCACCTTTCTTGATGTTCTTCAAGATCTGCGCATCGCCCGATTCAAAGCCGACGATCAGCAGACGGCAGCCGGCATCGCGCATCGCTTTGAGCGTGTCGTAGCTCGTCGTCACGCGGGAGGTGCAAGACCACGTCAGATTCAGGGGCTTTAGCTTCTGGCAAAGTTCGATTGTGCGCGGTCCCTGAATGTTGAACGTATCGTCGTCAAAGAAGAACTCCCTGACGTTTGGCCAGTATTCTTTCGCTTTGGCCATTTCTCGCGCGACGGCATCGGTGGATCGCTTACGCCACGCGTGTCCGCTGAGGGTTTGTGGCCACAAGCAGAAGGTGCACTGCGCCGGGCATCCACGCGTCGTGTACAACGAGACGAATGGATACAACAAGAACGGAACGTTGTAGCGGGTTACGTCTAAATCGCGCTTGTAAACATCGGTCACATCCGGCAGAGCATCGAGGTCTTCAATCTGCGGGCGATCGGGATTGTGCACGACGCGCCCGTTCTTTCGATACGAGATGCCAAGGATCTGATCGAGAGGCTTGCCTTGTGCGAACTCGACTACCGAGTAATCGAACTCTTTCCGACACACGAAGTCGATGGCATCACACTCGTTCAACGCCTTGTCCGGCGAAGTAGTAACCGGAGGTCCGACGAATGCGATCTTCAGCTTCGGATTCGCCGTCTTCATGGCGTCGGCGAGCTTCTGGTCACCTGTCCATCCCGGAGTGCTGGTAAACAGGACAAGGAACTCGTAGTCTTTGCCGATTTCGATAGTTTCGTCGGAGGAGACGTGGTGCGGTGGGGCGTCCAGCAGACGCGAGCCTTCTAGCATGCCCGCCGGATAAGCCAGCCAAACCGGATACCAATACGATTCAATCTCTCGAGTAGCCGGCCAACGCGAACTGGCGCCGCCGTCAAAGTTCTCGAACGAGGGAGGGTTCAGGAACAACGTTTTTAATGGCATGCTTCCATGTCAACTATAACATCCAGAGAACCCCGTTCATCGTCCCAAACAAGAAAATGTGAGAGTGGTAACTCATTGACAAAGCTACTACTTTGTGGAGTTAGACCGTCGCTAATTTGACCAGCGGTTGTGGACTGAAAGGTCGCCACGCATCCCCGGGACTCAAGGTGTTGATAGCGCCCATTTCTCCAGGTCGCCGGTCTGCTTCAACAATTGCATCTGCGCTTTGTCCAGCTCATAGGTGGCGTCGAGCAAAGCCGAGTATTTGTCGTTTTCATCGAGCTGGACCTGCTGCTGATCGCGTAATGTCGCCTGTCCTGAATCGACCTTGGCCTGCATTGCTTGGGTATTGTTTTGGGAAAGTTGATACTCCAGCTTGGCCACTTCGCGCGCCGCGCTAAGCTGAGCGACTGTGCGTTGCAGCTTGAGAGTTTCCGTCGACACCTGTTCCTTCGCGGCATCTGCGTCTTTGCGTGCACGGTGTGCTTCGGCGTACAGGGCTTCGCTGTGGTCCTTCTGGGCCTTATTCAAGAACGGGAAGCGGATCTCCACTCCGAGGGCCCCATTGTTGTGTTTGAACGTCTTGTAGTACTGGTCGTAGTTGTTGTACTTGGCAAAGAGCGCGTATTGTCCTACGAGATCTACGGCGGGATAAAGTTGCTTATGCTCTCCGCGCGCCTGGAACAGCTTTGCGGCAGCAAGTTCTTGAGCACCTTTCACGGTTGGACTGAAAGCGATTGCGCGTGTAGCGAGGTCGTCTTCCTGTGAGACTTCGGGCAGGCGAGGAATCGATTCGGTGACGGTCTCGAATTCCTTTGCCGGCAATCCAGTAAGTTGTGATAAGCGCAGCCGAAGTGTATCGGCGCCGGCCAAGAGTTGTGCGATTTTGAGCCTAATGCGGGCGGTGTTCAACTTCGCGCGCGTGAGTTCGATCGCCGGGTCAACTCCTGCATCGATTCGTTGTTGCTCGATACTCTCGAATTTGACGGCAGCTTGCTCCTGTTGTTGGAGGATGCTGATCGATGCCTGATTCTTGTCGAGTTCTGAATAAGAGAGCGCCGTCTCAAGAATCACCTGGCCTTTTTTCTCGTCCTTATTGGCGGTTGCGGCGCGTATGTCGCTGCGCGCGGCTTTGATGAACTCGCGCTGCGCGAAGTTGAGCAGGAGGCTTGTGGAACTGACCTTGAAGATTGAGGGTTCGCCAAGCGGGAAGCCGAACGAGTATGCGAGTCCGGAACCGAAGTACACCTGCGGTATGTATTGGTCACGGGCCTCCAGATAGAGAGCTTGCAGACGGTTCACATCGGCAGATGCGGCAGTCGTTGTGGTGCTGTTGTGGATCGCTAACTCAATGGCGCGCTTGAACGGAACGGGTTCCGCTAAGGAGGCGATGTTGAACAGCAGGGAAGCGCAGATGAGCAGAGAAACACGAATATTCGCGAACATGGCAGAAATTCTACCTTGGTCCTTGGGACCGGATTCGCGAACACAGCAAAAAGCCCGGCACTATTGCGCCGGGCCTTGTTGCAATGCAGAAATCAGTCTATCGATAGCCTTGCTGATAACCCTGTTGGTAGGACTGACGGTAGGCATCCTTATATTGCTGTCTATCTCCCATACTGGAGCTGTATCCCGGGGCGCCTTTGTAATTGTCGCCTTGAGTGGGACGGAAGCTGTGCCCGGTAGCGCGATCCTTACGGCCGTCGTTCACTCCATCTCGATAGCCGTTCTGTCGAGCGATACTTGATCCGTTGCCATAACCACCGTTGCCGTAGCCGCCATTGCCGTACCCACCGTTGTGCTCATTTCGGTCATTATCCCGATCATGATCCCGGCCCCAGCCAGCATTGCCGTGCCGTCCAGCGTTATAACCGGCTTCATAGCCCTGGCGGTATGCTCGACGATCATCCGATTCGCGATAGCGATTTGAATCAGGATTAAAGCGTCGGCGATTTTGCGCGTCCGACCGGCCCTCTTCGTAACCTCGTTGATAGATCCTGCGATCGTCGCGATCCTGATAGCCCCAGCTGTGATAGTCCTGCCCAAACGTCAGTGCCGAACTGCTGAGTAGTGCGGCACTTACTAATAAGGTGCGAAACAGTCTCACAATTTTCCTCCCGGCCCGGTTGTTGTTACCGAAGCGTCCGGCGGCATCTGCTGCCCAGCCTCTGCCAGTCACTAACACCTTAGATCGGAGGAAGTTCCGGGGGAAAGTCGCAAAGGGTCATGACCTTCGGTATGCTGACGTACAAGAGAAGACTCAAGGGGCAACTATCAAGAAGCCAATAGTCTTAGCGAAGAATAATCTCAACCAAGCTGGCTAGTGAATCGATTTACTAAGATTTTCGCCCAGCTATATTTCTAACAACGCTAGTGAGTGTCCCGATATGGGAGCATCAGTCGCTGCTGGCTGCAGAAGCCTCTATCCTTTCCTGTTGCAACGGCGCCGACGGGCGCAAGCGCGTGGTGGTGGATTCGCGAATGACCAACTCCGGCTCCACCGCGACTTCCTTGGGAGCAGCGCCTTTGCGGCGAAGACGATCCAGCAGGGTGCGGGCGGCGATCTCGCCCATGCGACGCAGAGGCTGGCGAATGGTTGTCAAGCTCGGCGTGTTGTAAGCGGCGCTCGGAATGTCGTCGAAGCCGACGACCGCTACGCTCCCGGGAACTTCCAGTCCAGCGTCGCGGAGCGCCCGAATCGCGCCGATGGCGGAAACGTCATTAAACGCGAACAATGCGGTGAAACGCTCACCGCTGGCCAGTAGTTTCTGCACGACGGGGTATCCCATATCGGGAAACGGAGTGCTGAATTCCATCTCCACGCACAAGGACGGCTTCATTTCCAGGTTGAGGCTCCTGGCGACCTCGCAAATGCTCTGCCACCGAACTTCGCTGTCAGAACTCACTCGGGGGCCCTTCATAAAAGCAATCTCGCGATGGCCCATGCGGATAAGGTGGCCGAGCGCGAGCTCTGCTGCGCGTCTGTGGTCAATGATTACGTTAGTGACGCCCTCGATGTTGCGATGCCCGGCCACGATGACAACCGGTAAAGGAAGCGAGTGCATGATCGGAGTATCGATGGCGATGATGCCCTCGACCGCACGGTCGAGCATGATGAGGGGATACTCCTCGATAAGCTCGGGATTATTGCGGTGTCCAGCGGCGAAGTAGAAATAACCCTCCCCCATCAGATAGTCCTCGATTCCGCTGGTCAAAAGAGCAACGTAATCAGAAAGATCGGGGTGGAGGATGCCAATGGTGAACGATCGCTGCATGCGCAAGGAACGCGCATAGAAGTTCGGGCGGTAGTTGAGTTCCTTCGCCGCTTGAAAGATCCGACGCTGCGTTTCCTCCGGAATGGCAGATGCAGCCTTCGTGCGGTTCATCACCAGCGAAACCGTTGCCGGAGAAAGATTTAGGTGCTCCGCCAACTCCTTAAGGCTGGGAATACGAACAGGTCTCTTCCCGTTTGTTTTCGAAGGGGTTTTCCCGCCGTCTTTCGATTTAGCCATAAGACTCTTACGAAGTTTCGTTCCTGGAAGTTGCAACTCAGAGTACAGCTACTTGCCCAAAAATTCGCGAAATAAAAAAAATTCTTGACAACAAATCCGGTTATGCAGCTTAATTACCGTCCAATAAAGCTCTACTAAATCGATTTGTCAGATCACAACCTAAAAAAATCACAGGCCCAAAGGATAAAAAACCAAGGTCAGTGCAGGTAAGAGCTATTCGTCGATCTTCGATGGGGGAAGCAATGAAGCACAAACTCAGCGGTCTGTTGTTGTTCTCTCTCCTGTTCGCGAGCTGCTTAGCATTCGCGCAAAAATACACCGGCACAATTCTGGGAACAGTCAAAGATTCCAGCGGGGCGATGATGCCGAACGTTACCGTCACGGCGCGCCACGTGGCCACAGGTGCGGTGCGAACTGCGACTACGACTGGGCAGGGCGACTTCACAATCACGGATCTCACAGCCGGCGTGTACGACGTGACGGCGAGTGCGCCGAACTTCAAGGAAGTAGTTGCCAAGAACGTCGAGTTGCACGTCTCCAGCAACGCCACCCTTAACCTCACGCTTCAGCCCGGCGGCACCACCGAAGTGGTGACGGTGGAAGCAAGCGCGGTGCAGGTGGAAACATCCACTGGTGCAGTCGGGAACGTGGTTGAGGGAACGCAAGTCCGCGAGCTGCCGTTGAACGGACGCAGCTTTGTTCAGCTGACCCAGTTGATGCCGGGCGTATCGCCTCAGGCCAACTTCGACTCCAAGCACAAGGGCTTGGAAGCGGGCGTCGATTTCTCGGTGAACGGAAACAGCACCACGGGAAACATCTTCATGGTCGACGGCGTGAACAACAACGACATCGGCTCGAACCGCACGATCCTCGTATACCCGTCGATTGATTCGATCCAGGAATTCAAGATGCTGCGCAACAGCTATGGTCCTGAATACGGCCAGGCGATGGGCGCAGTCGTCAACATTGTGACCCGTGGCGGATCAAACAATTTTCACGGTGCCGCCTACTACTTCGGTCGAAACGATGCCTTGAATGCGACCGATTGGTTCAATAGCCTGAATAACATTCCCAAAGACAAGCTGCGCCGTAATGACTTCGGCTACAACGTTGGTGGCCCCATCAAGAAGGACAAACTGTTCTTCTTCTGGTCACAGGAGTGGAACCGCGAACTTCGCGGCAAGGCAAGAACAGGTGATGTCCCCACGGCGGCGGAAAAAGCTGGGGATTTCAGCAATCGGCGCACGGACAAAGACAATAACGGGAACCCCTGCGACCCCGCTCCGGCAATCGGCGGGACCACATTCACGAACATCTCGCAGGTGCCCACAGGCGGACTCTCCAATGCGGGCAAGACCTATCTGAAGATGTTCCCCGACCCTAACCAAGCCAATCCGGTGAACTGCCAAAACTGGGCAACGTCAATAACCGCGCCCATTTACTGGAGAGAAGAGAATATTCGCGGTGACTACAATCTCGGTAAGACCTGGATGCTGTTTGGCCGGTTTACACAGGACCACTGGGAGCAGCCTTTCCCCGGCACGCTTGGCTTCTGGGGAGACGATCAATTTCCATCGATCGAAGGTGGTTGGAAGCAGCCAGGCTATCAAGCTACAGTCAAACTGACGAAACTCTTTGGAAACAGCGCTGTCAATGATTTCCAGGTTTCCTATGCCGCCAACCGCATCACGGTGAGTCAATCTGGAACCAATCCTGGGTTGAACGACCAGATCATTGCAGCCTCGCCGACGTTCTATCCACTCTCTCAGAAGTTCAACGGAAACAAGATCGGTTATCCGGGATTCTGGGGCGGTTGCGGTCCAGACTGCGCCACGGGCAGCAACTTGTGGATGCAGGGACCTTGGCATAACAACGAGCAACTCTATATCGCGAAGGACGACCTCTCTAAAGTATGGAGAAATCACACCTTTAAAGTCGGGTTCCTCGTAAGCAACAACCAGAAGAACGAGATGGTGATGAATGAATCCCAGGAAAACGCCTTTTACTGGGGTGCAGCCACCAATAACACAGGAAATGGCGCTTTCAACATGCTGTGGAATCAGGTGCAGTGGGGCGGCAGCGAGAGCCAGACGAATCCCTTCTCGCAGATTCGCTGGCACGATGTCGAACCCTACTTTGGCGATACCTGGAAAATGCGTCCCAACCTAACCGTGGAATACGGCTTCCGTTGGTCCTTCCTGCGTATGCCGTACAGCGGCCCAGACAGGATCGCCACTTTTAGTCCAAGTGCTTTTAACCCAGCTTTGGGCAACGATGCGTGCAACGGACTACTGCTGCCTCCCGGCACTAATTTCTGCCAGGCTGCAGGATTCAAAGGCGGAGCTGCTGGTGTAAACCGTGCACTGAAGGACAATAACAACCACGCGATTGCGCCTCGGTTCGGCTTTGCATGGGATCCTTGGGGTACCGGAAAGACTGCGATTCGCGCAGGCGTCGGACAGTTCTTCCAGCGCGAACGTCTCAACAATACACTGCAAATGGCAACGAACCCGCCATTTTCGCTGACTGCAGATTACGGCCCGGGCCGATTCTTGGATGTGGCTCCGGCGCCCGGAGCGCTCAAATCTGCAGGGTCTCCAGGCTTCGCGCAGGACACAAGCGACATTCTGCCCAACACGTGGCAATGGAACTTGACGGCTGAACATCAGTTCTCACGCGGCAGCAAGATGGAACTTGCCTACGTCGGCAATCGGGGAGTTCACATGTTGCAGTACACGGATGCGAACCCTGTGCCTGCTTCACAACGTCTGAACTATGCGCTCAACAACAGCAACAGCGTTAGGCAGTTCGGTGCGTCGAATTTCGGCTTCATCACTGACGCATTCTGGGGTGGCGATTCCAATTACCATGCACTCCAGGCCCTTTATCGCGCGAAAGTGAAATCTGTCGACGCGCAGTTTGCCTACACCTGGTCCAAATCGCTTAGTGATACAGACATAACCAATAGCGGGAACAACAATCGGGCAAGCTTGTTGCAGGATCCCGCCAATCCTCGCCTGAACTACGGGCCGAGTCAGATCAATCGGCCGCATGTATTTACGTCAAATATCGTCTACAACGCTCCACTACTGAACGACTACAATTCGTTCGTCAAGACTACTCTCGGTGGCTGGGAACTCGCGACCATTCTGCAGTACACCAGCGGTTCGTCATTGTCGATATTCAACGCCCGCGCTGTCGATACTGCTCCAGGCGGTATAAGTGGAGCAGGTGCCAATCAGGACAACATTCGTCCCTTGGTGGTACCGGGCCAGCCTTGTCGCGCTCCTTCGGGTTCTCCCGAGTTCCAATGGTTGAATCCGAATCGATGGACGATGGTTGGATATCAGATAGGTACGTTTGGTGGAACCGGCGCTGCCAACGCCTCCGTCGGCGAGTGCTCATCGCCTGGAATCGCCAACACCGATTTCTCGGTCTACAAGAACTTCAAGCTCAACGAGCGGTTCAACATGCAGTTCCGCATGGAGTTCTTCAACCTCTTCAATAAGGCTCAGTTCCTGGGCAACTACCAGGATACGGCGAACATAAATGCGACGCTCTCGAACAGCGTGCGCGGATGCACGACGACAAGCACAAGTGCAACCGATCTGAACAGCATCAAGAACCCCGCGAGTGCGTGTTTCAACAGGCCGATCAATACGGTAGTGTGGGATGCAGCTAATACGCGTAATCCAACCTTCGGGCAGGTGACGAAGGACAGGGGTCCGCGTGAAATTCAGTACGGGTTGAAGTTGATTTTCTGAGCTGCTCCTCAGAAGAAAATGGGGCTTGATCCAGCATCAAGCCCCATATTTGTTTTCTCGAATCGATCGCACTGATCTTCGAGTATCCTGCAGTAAACATGCGGTCATCTTCGCTCGTAGTGCGCGATATCTTCAGAATTAGACCGAGGCTTTGCATGGCCTCAGGGTTCCGTCTCGCGCTGCTCCTCTGTTTTCTTCCTAACTGCAACGAGGCACAGTCACAGAAAGCGCAAACCAAAGTAGATCCTCGACAGCACTATGACGCTGCCCGAACCTTTCAGCTCGCTGGTGATCAGGAGAAGGCCGCTGCGGAATACAAGAGTTTTCTGGCCAGCGCGCTGCGTGGCGCCGCGAATGCGCAGGCGCATGTTGCTCAATTCGAGCAGGCGACTAGTCTTTTTGACGAAGCGGCGCGGTTAGCTCCCGAGGACGACAGTGTCCAGCTCGATTATGCCTCTCTCCGTCTCCAACAGAAAGATTTCGCAGGCGCACAGCCTTTAGTGGAGCAAGTAATTGCACGACATCCGAAGAACACAGCAGCTCGGGTGGTTCTTGGGCAGATTCTATTCAGCAAGCAGGAGTACGACGCTGCTCGCAAGGAGCTGGAAGTCGCCGTTGTGGCGGCACCCAGTTTCGACGTCGGCTACCTTCTAGGGCTGACCTACATCAAGCTGAATGATCTTCCCCATGCCCGCATGCTCTTCGAGGAGATGGTTTCCGGGCTGGGGGACAGCGCGGAAATTCACATGCGGCTCGGCCGCGCGTACGGCAACGGCGAATGGGAGGCTCTCAACTACTCCATCGATGAGTTCAAGAAGGCGATCGCAAAAAATGCGAAGCTGCCCCAGGCTCATTATTTTTTGGCGCTCGCCTATCTAGGACGAGATGGTGAGTCCGGATTCAAGACAGCGGTACCGGAGCTCGAGGCTGAAGCAAAGCTAAGTCCGAATGACGAGCGGACTCACTATTTGCTCGGATACATCGCACTCCGGCAGCAACGATTCGCAGAAGCGGAAAAAGAGCTTCTGCGGGCCACGGAGATTGATCCGCAGAATCCCGACCCTCTCATCTCGCTCGGGCAGCTATACACAGACAAGGAGCGCGATTCAGAGGCCGAAGCAGTTTTGCGCAAAGCAATTGCCGTCACAACCGATCTCTCTCGAAACGAATACCAGATTAATCGTGCGCATTATCTGCTTGGCCGGATACAGTTGCGAAGCGGGCGCAAGGATGAAGGGGCGAAGGAGCTGGCCATCTCGAAGGAGCTGCGCGATCGCGCAATGCGTCCGCACGAAACGCAAAATCAAAAACTTCCTGAACTCGCAAACCTGTCCGAGAAAAACGAGGTTACCACTCTCGAAACGATCGTCGTCACGCCTGAGGCACGCAAACAGGCTGATGATTACATCAATGAAATACGACTGGCGGTTGCGGATTCGTATAACAATCTCGGAGTAATTTCCGCGAGTCAAAAGTCGTTTCCGCTTGCTTTGGAATATTTTCGCAAAGCCGCTGACTGGAATCCGCTGCTCGACACACTAGATCGCAACATAGGCATGGCTGCCTTTTACGCCACTCAGTACGATCAGGCGATCGCGCCCTTGGAGCGAAGTCTCAAGAAACAACCTGGGGACGTTCGCGCCAGAGCCGCGCTTGGGCTCAGCGCTTTCATGGTCCAGGATTTCCGCAAAGCCACAGCGACCCTGAATGCGATTCCAGAGGAAGTCGACAACGATCCCGGATTGGGATACGCGTATGCCACGTCCCTAGTCAAGACAGGTGACTATACGGAAGGCGTTCGGCGTCTCAAAGATCTAAGCAGCAAGAATCCAAACAACGCCGACATCCACACTTTCCTTGGTGAGGCGTTTTCAGAACAAAAGGAATACAGTGCGGCGCTGGAGGAATACCGCAAGTCGCTGGCGATCGATGCCAACCAGGCGCGTCCACACTTTCTTGCTGGGCTCGTGTTGATCCATCAAGGCGAGAGCGCCGAAGCAGAACGGGAATTGCGCGCGGCGCTGAAGCTCAATCCGACTGACGTCGCCAGCAAGTACCACTTGGCGTATGCATTGATCCAACGGCAGGAGAAGACTGAAGCTTTCACGCTCTTGCGGCAGGTGATCGAGCAGGATCCGAAATACGCGGATGCATACTACGAATTAGGAAAGTTGCTGCTGGAGAAGGGAGATGTCAAAGAGGCAATCTCGAATCTTGAAGCCGGAACCAAATTAACTCCCGACAGCGACTATATTCACTATCAACTCGCAATGGCGTACCGTCGCGACTCGCGAAATGACGACGCACAGCGCGAATTAAAGCTCTACCAGACTCTCAAGAACCGCAACCGTGGCCGAGATGTTCCGGAATCGAACTAACGTTGGTGGACGACTATTTCTAGCCGCGTTGGTTGTGTTTTTGTCGGCGATGTACTTGGGCGCCGATCCTCAAAAGAAAACTCTTGAGGCAAACTCGCCGCTTTCAACGGCACGTGCGGAACTAAAACGTGGAGACACCAGTGCGGCGGAAAAGATCGTTTGGGACGCTCTCTCCTCGAATCCCAACGAAGAATCGGCTCTGACACTTCTTGGAACTATCAGGGAGAAGCAGAAGCGATATGCCGAAGCAGAAGCACTTTTTCGTCGCTCCATTCAGCTCAATCCAAAGTCGATTGAGGCCAGCAAGCATTTGGCGAGTGTTCTCGTCCTCGAGGACAAAGATGCCGAAGCAGCTGATCAATACCTGGAAGCCCTGGTTCTCGTTCCACAGGATGCTCATGTCAAGATGGAACTAGCCCGTCTCTACATGGGGCAGCGCAAGTGCAGCGAAGCACTGTCACTAATCGGGGCGATTCCCGCAGCGGAGCTTCCCTCCGAAGTCATTCCGCCGAAGGCTTCCTGTCTTACAGCTTTGGGCCACGGCTCAGAGGCAGCAGCTCTAATCGCCCAGACGCAGATCCTTGGCACCCTGAATCGTGCACTCTCCCGCAATCCCAATTCGGTCCCAACGCTGCTGGCGCTATCGCAAGTCTACACTGCCCAGAATAAACGTGAACAGTCCTTGGCTGCGTTGCAGCGGGCGCACTCGATCGATCCCGATTCCTTGCCAGTCCTCCGAAGCTTGATCGTCGAGGATATGGAAGCGAGGCAGGGTCGTCTGGCTTTGCAATTTGCGAATGAGCTTCAAGAGAAGAGCACGGGACTGGACGACAAGTATTTAATCGCCGCGGTAATGCTGCAGGGAAAGAAATACGATTCAGCCGCCCAGCTGCTCGAGGATTACACAGCAAGACGTCCGCAGGACAGCAAGGCGGCGCTTGGTTTAGGGATCGCGTACCTCGCTGAGGGAAAGTATGTTGATGCGCGCAAGTGGCTTGAGCATTGTTTAGAGCTTGATCCCCACTTGCTTGAAGCCCATTACGAATTAGGAATGCTGTCTCGCAAGGAAGGCAAAACTTCTGAGGGCATTCAACACTTCGAAACCGTACTGCAAAAGCAGCCGGAGAATCCCAAGGCACTGTTGGGAATTGGAACCCTTTACCTTGAAGAAGGCCAGTTTGAAAAAGCCGAGGCCGCGTTACGACGCTCCCAGAAGGCTGATGCATCCGAACCGGAGACGGAGTATCAACTCTCACTCCTGTTTACCAGAATGGGAAAGCAACAGGAGGCACAGCAGCATATGACGCGCTTTCGCCAGCTTAAACAGGCTCGAGATAACGAGCTGACACCAAGAGATCAGTCGAAGCCGATGTAGAAAAACGCCCCAGCTTATTTTATGGAGGCAGTTTTCCTAGCCGCTGAAGGCGAAATGCCGACGGCCTGTCCCGCGAGCGGAGTTCTGTCAGCGATTCCTGTGCCTTCCACGATCGTGTAAATCATGTCGGCGGGCAAATCGCTGAACTTCTCCTTGTTGCTGCTTGGCCATGCTATCTCGATGCTATTCATGCTCGTTTGTGATCCCAGTCCAAAGTGCAGTCGCAGGTCATTTTGGGAGAGATAGCTGGCACCTGCTCGTACTTCTTTGAATTGCGTGAGATCACCTGCAGTCACGCTTACTCTGGCTCCAATCGCGGCTTTGTTGCTCTTAGTTCCCACCAATTTAAAGAGCACTGCGTGATTGGAACTCTCGGTCCGGTTAAGCAGCAAGGTTGGCGGTTCGCCAACATTCATAAGCAGAACATCCACCTTGCCATCGTTATTTATGTCGCCAAAGGCAGCGCCACGACGCGATTGCGGTGACAGCTTATCCAGACCCGAGAGAGCAGTCACGTCCTGAAAACTCTTGTCTCGCTTGTTGCGAAATAGCTGCAGAGGTTGACGGTAGGGAACGCCTCCCTTGACTTGATCCATTTGTGGATAGACGTGACCGTTAGCCACGAAGATATCGTCCCACCCGTCGTTGTCCATATCGAAAAATGCGGTTCCCCAACCTACATATGGATACGTTGGCTGCGCTACACCGGCATTCCAGCTAATGTCTGCGAAGCCTTGGGTGCCAAGATTGCGATAAAGGGTGTCTGGCTCCTCCGTGAAGTTCGTCACAAAGATGTCGAGCTTTCCGTCGTGGTCGATGTCGCCAAAGTCGACACCCATCGAACCCTGCTCCTGACCGTCTCCGCTTAGAGCCGCGCCCGTGATTAATCCCATTTCCTCAAATGTGCCGTCATGCCGGTTGTGATACAGGTAGTTTGGTCCGGCGTCATTAGCTACATAGAGATCGGGCCAACCATCGTTGTCATAGTCCGCCCAGACTCCTTGCATCCCGAAGTAGTGATTGGGATCGTCTACTCCAGCCTTCTTCGAGACGTCTTCGAATGTACCGTCTCCACGATTCCGGAACAGGAAATCGGATTCACCTGGCAAGCCCCATGGGCCGCACTGGACCTGGACTCCGCGAAATCGGCAGGTCTTGTCGTTGCTGCCAAACTCCGGAAGTTTATTTATGTCGATGAACACATACCGGGGGACAAAAAGATCGACAAAACCGTCTCGGTCGAAATCCGCCCACGACGCTCCAGTGCTAAATCCGCCCACGCCGACGCCAGCTTTATCAGTGACATCCACAAATTTGCAGTTGCCCAGGTTGCGATACAGAGCATTGCCACCGTACCCTGTGATGTAAATGTCCTGCCAGCCGTCGTTGTCGAAATCCGCCACAGCGACTCCCATGCCCCAACCTTTATGGGTGAGACCCGCCTGAACAGTAATGTCCTTGAATTTGAGATCGGATTCTTGGTGATAGAGGGTAATCATGGGATCGCCACCTTTTCTATAGCGATCTACTGACGATCCATTTACGCTGATGATGTCTAATTTTCCATCATTATCGCAATCGATGAATCCCACGCCACCGCTCATTGACTCCAAGATGTACCGCTTTTCTGGAGACGAGAGATGAGGTACGGTCAGGCCAGCCTGTTTCGTTATGTCTTCAAATCTTGGCGTCGGAGGCGGAGTAACACGAACTTGAGCGGCGCAGGCAAGAGACAGCAGAACGCCCAGACCAAAAGAACAGATTTTGTCCATGAGATTTACGCATTTTATAGGTATTTGGTTAGGGTTTACAGGCTCAATTTCTCAGGTTCCTTGTTGGCGCTGCTACTGGTCGGCGTGCCCGATGGGTTGACAGCGCAAACGGTACGCAACAGCTCACAAAGGCCTCCTGGTTTTCAATTAGTTGATGTTACTTCAGCCGCGAAGATTCAATTCGAACACGTTGTCTCGCCAGAAAAAAAATACTTGATCGAGTCGATGAGCGGCGGAGTTCTGTTACTCGACTATGACCAGGACGGATGGCTCGACATTTACTTCACAAATTCTCCGACGGTTGAAGGAGCCCTCCGTGGCGAAAAGGCGCGGAACGCTCTCTATCACAATAATCGCGATGGCACATTTACCGACGTTACCGAACAGGCGGGAGTCGGCTATCCGTGTTGGGCGATGGGAGGAGCCGTGGCCGACTATAACAATGATGGCTGGCCGGACATCCTTATTACGTGCGAAGAAGGACTGGTTCTGTATCGCAACAATGGGAACGGAACATTTACGGATGTGACTCGACAAGCCCATCTTACCGATCGACGATGGAGCACCGGGGCAGCGTTCGCTGATTATGACGGCGATGGCTTCGCGGATCTGATGGTCTCACGCTACGTCGAGTTCGATTTCAAGAATCTGCCGAAATTTGGTGTTGGCGCTACGTGCCATTACCGCGGTATTCCGGTTCAGTGTGGCCCCAGAGGGATGAAAGGAGTCGGCGACAGCCTCTATCACAACAATGGCGATGGGACGTTTACGGACGTGTCAAAGTCTGCTGGCGTAGATGATGCGAGCGGCTACTATGGCCTCGGCGTGCTTTGGAGTGATTTTAACGATGACGGACGTCCCGATCTATTCATTGCCGACGATTCAACGCCCAATTATCTCTATCGTAACGATGGCAATGGGCATTTCACTGATGTCAGCTTCATCTCCGGAACAGCAGTGAGCCGTGATGGCGGCGAGATGGCAGGAATGGGAGTTGCTGCGTGTGACTTCAATCACAGTGGCCGATTTTCGATTTACGTCACTGATTTCGAGGATCAAAGCAACACTCTGTATCGGAACGATGGTGCAATGACGTTTACAGAGGCCTCATATGCATCGGGTATCGGCGCCGCAACAGTTCCTTATCTGGGATGGGGTACTGGCTGCATTGACTTCGACAACGACGGGTGGCCGGACTTGTTTGTCGTAAACGGTCATGTCTATCCCCAAGTAGACGCATTAGCCGCTGGAGCCAAGTACAAAGAACGCAAGCTCGTCTTTTTGAATCAAGGTGACGGCACATTTCGCGACGTGAGCAGTCTCGTGGGCAGCGCGGTAACCCGCGCAGAGACCAGCCGAGGGGCTGCGTTTGGCGATCTGGACAACGACGGAAGAATTGACGTGGTGGTCGAGAACATCGATGGCAAGCCAATGGTTCTGCATAACGAAGGAAGCTCCGGGAATCATTGGATCACCTTCCAACTTTCGGGGAACAAGAGTAACCGAGCCGCGCTCGGAGCAAGGATCAGGATTATTGCCGGTAGTCTGACGCAGATCGACGAGGTGCGTAGCGGCGGAAGCTATCTCTCGCAAAATGATCTGAGAATCCATTTCGGTCTTGGTTCGGCGACGAAAATTGATTCAGTCGAAATTCGCTGGCCGTCGGGAACGATTGATACCTTGAGGAATCTTGCGCCGGATAAGTTCTATGCCATTCTCGAAGGCAAAGGACTCGTCGATCCCCAACAGGTGCGTCCAACTACTATCAAGCGCGCGCCGTAGGGCGGGGGTCGTTTCCTCGGTCATAGATGGCTTGCTTGATGCGTGCCAAGTGCTGGTCAAGGAGAGTGGGGTTTTCACCAATACAAACATCGTCCGTGAGTAGCCGCTCAATCTCCAACGCATCAGCCGACGCATACTCTAAGCCGAAAGTTCCAAGCGAGCCCGCGAGTTTGTGCGCTGCATCTTTGGCCGCTATTCGGGTGCCTTGAGTTAGGCGATTGTAGTGTATGGCATCAACTGCGAGTCGAATAGTCTCAATTCGGGATTGCACCAGCGGCAGATGCTTTTGCCACAAGTCGTCTATTTGTTTACTTAACTTGTCGGCTGATGTCATCTCGTTAGTGTTTGCTATCGCCAGTTGAGGATTCCGCTTATCTGATCGGCGAGGGTAAGTGGATTGAATGGTTTCGCCAGCGTTCCCGCGGCGCCAATCGCCTGGAGGTGCTCTTGTTCGATCGATTGGGCCTTCGCTGTGAGGAAGATTACCGGTATTTGTGCTGTGACTTCGTCGCTGCGCAGCAGTCGCAGCGTGGCCGGTCCATCCTGCTCCGGCATCATCACGTCCAGGAGAATCGCATCCGGAAGAGCCTTCTTCGCCAATTCAAGTCCGGCGGAACCCGAAGCTGCGGAAGAGACTTGCCAGCCGGCCACTGTCTCCAGACTCACAGCGGTTACTTCGCGAATGTCGTCTTCGTCATCAATCAGCAGGATGTGTTTCCGCATTGGATTCCCGTTCTGACCTGACCGTCTCAGTGGACTCAGCGTAAAGAGTCGGATTGGGGTTGTGCGTTTGAGCGAGCGGAACAGTGAAAAAGAATGTGCTGCCGATTCCCAGTTGACTCTCTACCCATATTTTGCCGCCGTGTTGCTCCACTATGCTGCGAGAGATAGCCAGTCCTAATCCAGTGCCGCCTCGCTTCCGGGAGTCTGAAGTATCAACCTGGTGAAATCGCTCAAAGATTGAGTTTTTCTTGTTTTCCGGAATGCCTCTTCCTTGATCAGAAACTTCAAATTGCGCATGCGTGCCGATAGACTTCGCCGCTACCTTGACCATTCCGCCCGGTTCGGAAAACTTAATTGCATTACTCAGGAGATTGGTCAGGCATTGGATGCATTGATCTCGATCGGCATAGATGAACAGCTCTGACTTCTTGGCCGAAAGAGTGATGTGCTGATTCTGCGCCATCGGGCGCATCACATCGATTGCGTGTTCGATGAGTTCTCGAGCACTGCACTGCATCTGACGTATGTCCATCTTTCCCGAATCGAGCTTTTCTATATCGAGAATGTCATTCAACAAGCGGATCAGGCGGTCGGTATTGCTGACTGCGATTTCCAACATCCGCGTTCCCTTTGCATCAACCCTCCCCAATAAACCTGAGGCGAGAAGGGCAAGCGACCCATGAATGGATGTAAGGGGAGTTCTAAGTTCATGGCTCACTACCGAAACGAACTCGGACTTCATGCGCTCGATCTGTTGCCGCCGTGTGAGATCTCGGAAGACCAGAACAACCGAACCGATGACTGCGAACATGGCGACCACGAGCGCCGACAATACAACCAGAAATGCTCGGCGAGCGCTCGCCTGCGCACGCATGTTGCGGTCGACAAGAAGGCGATCCTCATCGCCTCGCATTTGGGCTGTCAGGGCTGAGATTTCAGCGCTCAGCTTCCTCCCGGGGCCGGTACTGCCGAGAGCCAGAATTGCCTGCAGGCCGCCCGACTTGCGAACGCGGATGCCTTCGTCCATCGTGGCGAAACGTTTCTCGAGGAGCGTCTCCAGCGAGCTGATATTGCTCTGTTCGCCAGGATTGTCCAACGTTTGCGTGCGCAGCTCAGAAATCAGGTCTGGAACCTGCTTCCGGATACCTTCGTACTGAGCCTCGAAGGTGGTGTCGCCAGTAATTACGTAGCCCCGGATGGCCGCTTCAGCTTGGGACATACGGAACGAAACCTGCTGCAACAGCTCGAGCACAACGTGAGTATGCGTAACCCACTTGCTGTCTTCAATCAGGCCAATGATCGTTCGCTGAGAGACGATTCCGACCGTGCCGAGGAGCGCAAGCACGATGACAAATCCGGCAAGAACGGTTCTTTCGACAGTCAGTTTCATCAAAATCCGCGAGCCGTGGCAAAGAACAGCGAGAAAAACAGGGCGTTTTTCGAATTTCACTTCAAAGTCATAGAATTCTGCCCAAAACTTGCAAATTTTCCTGCAACGCAGGGAATTAACAGGGATTTCTGTGGATTTCTCCCTAAGCTACACACGAAACACCACTTAGTGTCGTTTTTCAAACGATTCAAGAAACTAACAGGGAATTATCAGGGAAGTTCCATGGCTCTGGCGACATTTTTCCGCAGCTAGTTCCATATTCGTATCGGCTGAACTGCGAAGCCTCCATGGCCGGATTCTAGTACGGCTTGGGATTTGGACGAGCTCCATAGGCCCGCAACAACAAAGCTGCGGAGAGCACCAGACAGCCCTCAAGAAGAAACTCTGCGACATTAACCTGGGCTCCCGGAAGGGCCTGATAGTGGCTAGTCCAGAGCGGAGCCCTCGAGAGGGCGTGCACGAGAGAATTATCGGAAGGGTGAACCTGCCGCCAGGGAGCAAGCGCGCATAGCGCTAGCCAACCCAACACCAAAAGGATAATGGCTAGCCTCGTGTTCCGAGTTGGCAGGGGCACCGCCATGCGTGATGTCAGATTAGGAAGGCGGGTATGGCGGTTAAATCCCACTGAAGTCGTAGAGTCATTTCCCATCCAGTTGGGTTTTCGCCTTCGTACTCGTTTAGCATGTTAGTTTCAATTTCAACCGAACAAGAAGTATCTACTACGAATCTCTCGCACAAACTGCGATCCCTGCCAACGCTAATCGATCTCTACGTTCTTCTGGTGGACCATGTCATGCGCAAGCACGGGTTTGACCCCGAACGGTGCGAATTTCCGGCCGAGCAAGCGCTGCCTCCCGTCGAAGCTCTCGGGCACGATTCCATTCAAGGTCGCTCCGCTCCCTGGCTCGGGGTCTCGCGAACTGATTTCCTCATTTCAAACGTCGAAGCGGAATGGTCTTCCTTTTCTGATACGCCCATGACCTTCTCTGAAGAGGAGCTGCTGTTGGTTGCCGTCTGAGTTAGGTAAATCGGCAGCGGAGCCAGTCAGGCGCGATTGGGAGCTGCAAGGTTGTTCTTTAGAGCGAAGAGAGCCAGCTCCAGACGGGTCGACATTCCGATCTTGTCGAAGATGTTCGTGAGATGCCGCTTCACCGTGTCTTCCGTGATGTTCAGTCGCGAAGCGATTTCCCGATTGCTGCAGCCTTCTGTGACTAGTCCTATCACTTCGATCTCTCGTTGAGTAAGACCATAGTTTCGCGGCTGTGCGCCTGCTCTCATGGACGCAGAAAGATCCGCCAGGATTTTGCCGACATCCCCCTCTTCGCGCCCCTCGACCCAGTAGTTGCCGTTGAGCACTGAGCGCATTGCAGGCTCGAGTTGAGCAATGCTCTTCTTACTCAAGATGCCACGAGCACCGAGCTGCAACGCTTGCACAATCTGTTCGGGGCCAACCGATGCGCTGAAGACAATCGTGTGTGCCGTGGCGTGCCTGGCAGAGAGTTCCTTCAACGCTTCAATTCCTGGCAGATTGGGCATAAGAAGGTCGAGCAGCAGTACGTCGGGATGCAGCTTCTCGACCTGCTCGATCGCCCGCTTACCGTCATGCGCTTCCCCAACCACCTGGAACTCCTGGCTCGCGGAGAGCTTCGCGCGGACAACTTCGCAGACAATTGGATCGTCATCAGCCAGCAGAACGAAAAACTTCTTTCCTGGAGTAGTCTTTCCCTGCGAATGGTTCGCCTTAGGAACAGGGCTCATGGCGGATAGAGTGTTCTCGTTTTACCCGATTTGAGATCCACAAAGCAAGCCTGCAGTGTGGGCGAGTACCAGAACGGGAGTGTCTCACAAGTGACAACATCACAGGATCTCGTGATGAACTACTGCTTCCGAGCTTCGCGCCAATTCTCCCACTGCTCATCGGATTGCATCTGCACAGCTCCATGCTTGGTCGCCCATTCCACAAAACCAGCCGGAGCATCGTGCACACCAAACACGTTGGCTCCCTTGATGGAGCGAATCTCGTTCCACTGGGAATCTTTGAGGGAGGCCAAACGAAGATCGGCATTATCGAACACGGCGCCCGTCAAGTCGGCTCTGCTGAAGTCTGCTCCTTCAAAGTCACCATCTTCCATTTCGGCTCCGGCGAGAGAGGCATCCTGAAAATTGCTCTGCCGGAAATTGGCAGAACGCAGGTTTGAATCCTGCAGGTTGGCGGCATCGAAATCACTGTTGCGGACATCCGCGGCGCTGAAATCCGATCGCAGCAGGCGGGCATTCTTGAGGCGAATTGCCTGTAGAAATGCTCCGGAGACATCCACGCCCACAAGCGGTACGCGATCCCGATTCAGCTCCTGCAGCGCTTCGATGCGACCTCCGCTTCCACCCTTACCTTGCGCTGTATTAATGACCTGCCAGGCTTGGTAGTGTCGCTGCTTCACGCGGTCTCCGGATTCATAAAAATAAAAGATCACGGCAACGAGAACGGAAAGGGTGCCGAAGTATTCCAATACCTCGACAAAGGTCCACCGGCTCAACGCAAACGCTACCCATTCCCAAACCCATTCGAGAGCAAAGAAGGGTGTGCTCCACGCTGGGATTTGTTGCCTGCGTTCACGCCAAGGAAGCGGCCGCTTACGGGCCTCGCGAAAAACGATCATGAGGTTTCCTCTTGAAACAGCGGTTGGGCTAACGATTGTAGAACTGCCGGATGGAATCGCTAATTCCGAAATTTGAGGATTGTGATGCGGTGAAGAGAAAAATGTTGCAAGCAGAAGCGGCCAGCGGATCGCCGGCAATGTCGTCGCGCATCGTCAACACTGCAAAGCAAAGCCGCCGGCCGCACCCTTCAGGGTTCCCTTCGGTATGAATTTAGACGAATCAGCGGCGCAATAGTCACCGTCGTTTGACGGTGCGGCTCCGAACTTCACAAGAGAGCAAAGCCCACATCCGGAGCCTATAATGGCCTCGAATGAGCCGAGGGGCAATATTCATGTCGCGGACTTTGATGCTGCTTTCACTCGTTGTTGTATCGAGTCCATTCGCAGGCTCTAAGGACAAGCCCAAGACCTTGCCTGCTCAAGTGCTGCAGGCTCAGACGATCCTCGTCGTCATCAATCCGGACGCGGGCGAACCATTGACGGATCCAGCCGCCAATCGCACCGCCAGAGAAGATGTCGAGAAAGCGTTGATACAGTGGGGACGCTTCCGTCTCGCAATGGAGCCGCATACCGCGGACCTGGTGCTTTCAGTTCGTAAGGGAACTGGACGGAGTGCAACTCCAACCATCAGCGGCGGCTCGATCGATAATCGGCCTGTGATCCTCCAGCCAGGCGGTGAAGGTGGGACGCGCATCGGTGGACAGCACGGTCGTCCGGATCCCGTTACCAGGGGAGAGCAGACTACCGGACCGCGCCTCGGAACCGAAGTCGGCGCCTCGGAGGATACATTGGAGTTGTATCTCGGCAGTGATGACTACCCCTTAGATAGCGCTCCCATCTGGCGATACACCGCAAAAGACGCCCTTCATCCGCCTAAGATTCCAGCGCTCGAGCAACTTCGAAAAGCGATCAGCGAAACTGAGAAGGCAACGCAGCAAAAGAAAAAGCCTTGAGGACATTACGCTCCGAAAAAGGAATTATTGCGTGCTGGCCGCGATCCGCATTCCTCGTTTCTCCAGCGGGTGCAACTTTGGCAGCCGCTATCTTCTGACCCCACCGGCGTTTGACGGGAGTATGTGTATGTGATGCGCATATGTACACACTCCGCCCGCCCGCGCACCCGCGCATCGGCGAGCGCGCGATGGCTTCTGCGTTCAGCGTCCAGGTGCTTTCGAAATGTATAAGCGCCAATTCCGTTCTTTAGCACTTCCATGAATCGCGGCCATTTCGGCTATAAGCACATCAAAGCCTCGATCACTTCCGTATTGCTCGTCACTCGCTAACGACGTACGAAGCGTTCTCAGGAGTCGCGAGCGATAGCGCAACGTCACGCCGTCCCATTTGCTTGTCGGCCCCCCGCGACATCACTCGCTGCGTAGAACCGTCGCTGGTTGTACGCGCGAGGCGCGCCACGCCGGTAGCAGGCACGCCGTGGTCGCAACCCCGAGCAGGAGTCCGATGACACTGGCGAACACGGCAGGGTCGAGCGGTTTGGTGGCAAACAAGCTGGAGCGGATCAGTTGCGCTGCGGCGATGGCGAGGAGCGAGCCTGCGGCAGTCCCGCCCAAGGCGGGAGCGAGACCATCGAGCAGCATCAGATGCAGGACATGTTCTCTTTGCGCCCCGAGTGCCAGCCGGATACCGATCTCCGTGCGGCGCTGCGTCGCCAAGTATGCGAGCACGCCGAACAGACCCACGGCAGCCAGCAACAGCGATATGCCCGCGAAGGCCGCCAGCAACGTCGCTTCGAAATTTGCGTCGAGGGATGATTTGTTGACGATCTGATTCATCGTGAGCACGTCCGAAACGGCGAGTTCGCGATCCATCTGCTGAATGAGCTTCTGAATGGGAAGTGCGAGGCTCTCGGGATCGCGTGCGGCGCGGACAACGAGGGCGGCGCCGCTTTCTATGCCGGCATCGATCGGGAAATACATCATCGGTTCCGGTTGCTCGGCCAGTTCGTATCGGGTGTCGCCCACGACACCGACGATCTCGTAACTCCCGATCTCGTAACTCCCCCGGCCGAAGCCGATCAGGTGCTTGCCGATCGCGTCCTCATTTGGAAAATACTGCCGCGCGAACTCAGCGCTGATGATGGCTTCGTTGGCGCCATCGAGACGCTGATCGGAACCGAAGGTGCGCCCGCGCAGGAACGGGACTTTTATCGCCGCGAAATAGCTGGGATCAGCCCAGCGAACGATCGCTAGTAGCGTCTGCCCCTGCGGCAAGGGCGGATGCTCGGCGATGGTCACGCTACCGTCGCCGAAGTATCCTTCGCCGGGAACCGCGCGGACCAGGCCGGCCGCGTCCACTCCCGGCAACGCCCGCACGCGCGCGAGCAGATCGTCGAAGAATGCCACCCGCTGTGCCGGGTTGCTGTACTGCACTTTCGGAAGAATGAAATGCATGGTGAGAATGTTGTCGGTCGCGCAGCCCAGGTCATTCGACCGCAGCCGCATGTAGCTCTTGAGCAGCAAGCTGGCGCTGACGAGCAGAACCACGGTGAACGCAACTTCGGCGCCCACGAGCACTTTGCGCACACCCGTACGCGAAGAGCCCGAGGTGGAACTGCGCGAAGACTCTTGCAGCGCCGCGACCAGGTTCCCGGAACGGCTTGCCAGCACCGGGATGAGTCCGGCGAGCAGAGCGCAAATCAATACGAGTCCCGCGACGGTTGCGACCACGACGGCATCAATGCCGATCGACTCCGCGCGCACCATATCGGTTCGCGTGATGACGAACCATCGGAGAGCTGCGTAGGCGAGAGCGAGGCCTGCTGCTCCTCCGACGGAGAAAAGTACGAACGTTTCAATGAGCTGCTCACGAAGTAGCCGGATGCGACTGCCACCGAGCGCTTTCCGGATGGCAATTTCGCGCGCTCGTGCCGCGGAGCGGGCCGTCAGCAGGTTGGCCACGTTGAGGCACGCGATCAGCAGCATGCAACCGGTAGCGGCCAGGAGCATATACAGCGCGGGCTTCACGTTGCGCACCAGGTAATCGATGAGTGGCCGCATCCCCGCGCCGGTGCTCATGAACGGAAGGTCGAGATGGGCGTCATGGATGCGGCGCACGATCGTCGAGACTTCCTGTGTGGCCTGCTCACGAGTGACGCCGGGCTTCAGCCTTCCAATGACGATGAACCCGTGGTTGTCGACCTGGGCCATCTGCGCGGGCGTTCTCTCGTGGTACACAGGAAGGAAGACCTGCACCTTCTGCTCGGGAAAAGCGAACCAACGCGGCATCACGCCAATCACGGTGTAAGGTTTGGCATCCAGATTGATTTTGCGGCCGATCACGGAAGACTCCCCGCCGAAGCGGCGTTTCCAAACAGACCAACTGAGAATGACGGTACCGTTGGCGGAAGGCTGATCGTCCTCCGGCGTGAAGGAGCGTCCGATGCTGGGCTGGACACCGAGCGTGGCGAAAAGATCCCAGGAACAGACCGTTGCACGGACCTGTTCGGGCAGCGCACGTCCTTCGGAGAGGTTGTACTGCGGCCAGGGTGTATAAAGCGCGAGATTGGAGAACGATCGGCTCTCCCGTTTCCATTCGCCGTAGGCGCCGGGGGCGACGACGTTCGCCGGAAACTTTTCGCTACTTTCGTAGAGCCGAACAAGTTGCTCCGGGTGGTCGAACGGCAGAGGTTTCAGGAGAACCGACCAGACGACGGTGAACAGCGAGATCGTCGCGCCCATGCCAACGGCGATTACCAGCATCGCCACCGCTGAAAATCCCGGCTGCCGCGCGAGCGTGCGGATGCTGATTCTTAGATCGCGGAGAAGAGTCTCGAGCCTGTCCCAACTCCAGACCTCGCGAGTTTGCTCGCTAATCACACTGGGATTGCCGAAGGCGCGCAGGGCGGCATAGCGGGCCTCTTCTGGAGCAATGCCGTGTTCCCGCTGCTCTTCTTCTTCCAGTTGAAGGTCCGATTGGAGTTCCCGTTCCAAATCGGCATCGAGTTTCCCGATCTGCCACCATTTCATCTCAGCTCTCCTCAGCTGCGGGCCACATCACCCGCGCCACAGCTTCGGCCATCTGCTTCCATTGAGATTCTTCGACGACAAGCTGTTTTCTTCCCTTATCGGTAAGCCGGTAGTACTTGAATTCCCGATTCCGATCTGGAGCCATCTCCCATTTCGAGGTGATCCATCCCCTTCGCTCCAGCCGGTGCAGCGCGGGGTAAAGCGAGCCGTGCTGCATCTGGAGAAAATCATTCGTGGTCCGCTGAATATGCTTGCCGATCTGGTGGCCGTGAGCAGGACCATAGAGAAGAGTTCGCAAGATCAGCATGTCAAGGGTGCCTTGCAGAAGGTTCGCGCGTTCCGGTGTCTGTTTGGCCATAGAAGACATTCGACCATCAATTACACAGAATGGTAGACACTCGACCATCAGCAGTCAAGCCGTGACTTGAAGATCTGTTGATGGAAGGGACATTCAGACGTCCACTCAACGACCACACCAGCTACTTAGGGCTGAGAACAGCAAGGAACGCGACTGAGGTTCCCTTTGGGTTTCTATGCCGATTGCGGAGGAATATCCGGCTAGACATGGTCATCCGAATGTCCCGAGGTACAAAGTATGCGGGAATGGCATCAGAATGACAACCATCTGCAGGCCGTGCAGCTTTGGCGGCCTATATCCTAACCCATTTTGAACGCAGGTTTTTTCACACCTCCGGCTGGTTTGTTTTGCGTTTCTTCTTTCCAAGCTTCTTGTTGTGCTTCAAGGAGCACGATGTAGCAGTTTTCCCGCGCGTATAGCCTAACCCCACCGTCGTTTGACACTGCTACAACTGCTTCCTAGACTTGAGCTTCAAGAATTCAGAGCTGATGTCACGCACTTGGTGCGATTAGAGTTGGTCGCAACTCGTGTGGACGCGTCCAATTATTAGACCGAAGGAAAAGGGCCCATCATGAGTCGGAGTTTGGTTGCATTCTTACTATTGTTCTTAGTCTCCAGCAACGGTGTTGCCGATTTAAGGTCAACGAAGAACTTCAATGCGAATACCATAATCGGCGCTGCACAGGGTGAGAAGTCCGCCGCACCGTCTACGTCGAATGCGCAAGCGTCTGACGACTCCAAGGCTGGCCAGACTGCGAATCCAGGTCCGGCGAAGAAGCGCGCAATTCGCATCGGCGTAGCGCAGATTGCGAGCACCGTTGAGAGTTCGCTATCGACTGACGGGTTGCAGCAGGAGCTAGTCAACGACCTGAATTTCCTCGGCGCACAAGGAGTCGCTATCTCAACGGATCCTCACGACCGTGAAGGTGCCCTCGAGCAAGCCAAGCTGCAAGCTTGTGACTATGTCGTGTTTACGACCATCAATGGTTTGAAGACTGCAAGCGTTGGACAGAAGCTCGGCAGTGTTTTCAATCGTGGTGGTCTCGGTGCTGTGGGCGGCAGTGGACAGGGGCGCGTCGAATTGAATGCCCAAGTAAAGGTCTTCCAGCCGGACGGTGCAACACCGTTATTCGACGGTGATGTAAATTTCCGCCAGAACGACACCGAAGGAACGGCTAAGGGACTGATGAAGACCGAGGCGAGAAACGTGATGCTGCAAATCAAGAAGTTGCAGGGTTCAAAATAGGTTCAGTTAAGACTGTCATCCTGAGGCCCGGTCTTGGCCGAAGGATCTCTGGAACGAATGGATTTGAATGCTGTTTCGCGGCTCTTACACGAGAATTCTCGCCCCAAAAAACCAATTCACCGCGTGTAAGTTCGACGCATCGCGGAGATCCTTCGGCCAAACCAGGCCTCAGGATGACAGTGTTAGAAGGGACGTCGTGTATCCGCGGCTCTAAGCCGTAGCAGCCATCTGCACCTTTGCTTGCTCCTCACCGAACCTCACCGAGACAATCTTCGATACCCCCGGTTCCTGCATGGTGACGCCATACAACACAGGTGACGAGCTGATCGTGCGCTTGTGGTGAGTAATCACGATAAATTGCGTACGATCGCTCATTTCCCTTACCAATTCGGTGAAACGTCCAACATTCGATTCGTCGAGCGGCGCATCGACTTCGTCGAGGATGCAGAATGGGCTCGGCTGATATTGGAAGATGCCAACGAGTAGCGACAGAGCAGTCAGAGCCTTCTCGCCGCCGGAAAGCAGCAATACATTCTGAAGTTTCTTTCCCGGCGGTGAAGCAACGATGTCGATACCGCTCTCCGCGGAGTTCTCTTCGTCGGTGAGCTTCATGAATCCATGCCCGCCGCCGAAGAGCTTGCGGAAGGTGACCTGGAAGTTCTCGTTGATCTTGGCGAAGGCCTCGTCGAACTTCTGCTTTGAGAACTCGTCGATTTCACGAATCGTGTTTTGCGTGTTCTCGATTGAGTCCAGCAAGTCTTTGCGCTGGACTTCCAGGAACTCGTGACGCTGGGCAGTCTCTTTGTATTCCTCCAGAGCCATCATGTTTACCGGGCCCATGTTGTCTAGCCTCGTTCGCATCTCACGATAGAGTTCCTCTTCCTGCGCGAGAGCTTCGCCTTCGACCATTGCGATGGAGGTGTCAGCGAGCAGAACGTCGCTTGTAAGCGACAGCTCTTGCAGGCAGGTCTGAGCCAAATGCTGCATGTCAGACTGAAGTCTGGCGAGCGTTGTCGAGAGCTCGCTGCGCCGATCGCGGAGCGCATCGAGTTCCTGGCGCGCAGTGCGTAGAGACGCATCGAGCTCGGTGGCGAGCAGACGCGTTTGTTCTCCAGCTCGCTGCAGTTCGGCGGCTTTCAACTCGCCGCTTTCGCGCTCTGCGTGCAGCGAGATCAGGACTTCCGCCAAGCGGACGTTCTCCTGCTCGCGCTCGTGCTTCTCCGCTGCGGCACCTGCAATCTGCGATTCCAGAGTCTCAATCCTCGACCGCACTTCTGCAACCATGCGATTGATTCGCTCCAAAGCAGTGGCGGCTGCTCGACGGCGCTCTTCCAATCCGGCGAGGCGGGCCTTGGCCTCGGCCGCGCGTTGCAGGGCAGTGTCACGCGTCGCACGATTTTCGGCGAGCGCTTGCTGTGCGTTGTTCAACTCCAACTGCAGTTCACACTGGTTGACTTCGTGCCGCTCCAGTTCCTCGCGTTTAAACGCAAGCAACTCTTCCTTCCCCGATTGCTGCTGCTGGATTCGATCCATTTCGAGGCGGAACTGGTGCAGGCGCTGTTCTGTTCGTGAAAGCTCAGCCTCCATCTGCTTGAGGGCGACGCCGGAGCTATGAGCATCCTTCTCGGCTTCGCGTCGTTCATCCTGGAGCCGTTCGAGCAAGGCCGCGAGTTCAGCAACCTCTCTCGCGAGCATCTGTACTCGTAGTTCTTCGTTGCGCAATGCGCCTTCGAGCGCTTGCACGGTGCGGCTGATATCGCGGAGCTCACGTTTCAGAGACAGAGGGCCCTCAGTGCGCTGCTTGCCACCTGTGACCGTGACGTTGTGGAAGGTTTCGCCGGAGGGCGAGAGGAAGAATGCGTCCGGGTTCTCAAGCGCCAATTCGCGGGCGACCGACGAGTCGGGCGTGATGTAACCGTCACGAAGCTTCGGCAAGATTACTTCCAGCGACTTGCCAAATCCGTTCAGGACGCGAATGCAGCGCGTGAGCGGCACTATGGAATCGCCCGCCGGAGTACGCTGTGCGTTCTCATCCACTAGAAACGAAAACTTTGCCTGAGAGTCATTCGGATGGACCAGGAAAGTTGCGCGGCCATCGGCGTCGCCCTTGAGCAGGCGCATGCCTTCCTCGGCTGCGTTCCACGACTTCACTACGATGTAGTTCAACTCATCGCGGAAAAAGTCGTCGATTACGCCTTCGTATTGGTCATCGACTTCGAGAAAGTCGGCAAGGATTCCAGCAGGAGCTAATCCACCTTCGAGAGCGTTTGCCTTCAGCAATCGCTTGACCGACTCGGTTGAATAGCCGTGGTCCCTGAGCAAAGCCTCGATCGACGCTTTCTTGCCCATGGCGGTCGCAAGTTCCCCGCGAAGTCCATCGACGTGGCGCTTGCACTCCAATTCCATCGCTCGCTTTTCTTCAAGCGCAGTCCGGACTTCCGCGATGCGAGCCGATAATGCGTTCACCGTGTCCGTGATGGACTCGAACTCCATCGTCACCTGGCCGCGCCGGCCTCCGAGTGATTCCGCTTCGGCGGTAGTCGCTTCTGCGTCGGACGCGATCCGTTCTCGTTGCGCGGCAAGCGACGCTAGATGCTCTTCGGTCTGTGAAATTTCGCTACGGACCCGGGTCACCGCCGACATCACTTCATATGCCGATTTGCGTCGCAGTTCCTGCTGTTGCTCAAGATCAAAGAGCTGCCGTCCAGCTTCGGCCACCTGCTCCTGCTCGAATCGATGCTGTTGTTCCGCGAGCTCGACGTCCGCCGCGGCGGACTCGAGCACCGCCCGGTTATCAACTTCCTCAGCTGCCAGGTCTTCGAAACGGACCTGAATGCGCTCCAGTTCAGCCTGATTTGATACGCTCTGTGCCGCCAGATCCGCGCACCGCTCCTGGTTGTTGTAGCGCCGCGAGCTCACGCGACCAGCTTCAACCTCGATAGCTCCGAGGCGTTCGCGCACAGTGCGTATCTCGCCATCGATTGCGTATCCGCGTTCTACTGCAGCGGTGTGCGCTGTCTCCATCTCACCCAACGACGCCGTGCGATTGTTCAGTTCTTCGGTGAGAGCCCGAATCTGTTCCTCCAGCGAAGCGTTTTCGCGAGTCATCTGAGCCAGCTTGCTGGCAAGCACGATCCGCAACTTCTCTCGCATCTCATCGCGCAGCCTGCCATAGCGCTCGGCCTTTGCCGCCTGGCGCTTGAGCGAGTTCATTTGCCTCGTGACCTCGTCGAAGATGTCATTGATGCGCGAAAGATTTTGGCGCGACTGCTCCAGCCGAAGCTCGGCGAGACGCTTCTTCGTCTTGAACTTCGTAATTCCCGCTGCCTCTTCGAGGATGGCGCGGCGATCATGAGGCTTGCTCGACAGGATTTGTCCGATGCGCCCCTGTTCGATGATGGCGTAGGACTCAGGGCCAAGTCCTGTGCCCATGAAGATGTCTTGAATGTCGCGCAGCCGGCATAGCTTTCCGTTCAGCAAGTACTCGCTCTCACCGGAGCGGAAGAGACGCCGTGTGACGACAATCTCGCCAGCTCGGAATTGAGTCTTGAACTTTCGGCGGCGAATCTTCAGCACCACTTCAGGTTCAGGCGTTGTGGATCCCGGAACCTGATTTCCCGATTCGGGATGCTCCACTGTGGGACTCTCGGGCGACTCAGCATCAGCACTCACTTCAGTGGGTTGATCGTCCGCAGGCTCCGCCACGATGTTGCCTTCGGCATCAATGAACTGTCCTGGCCGGGTTTCCTCTTCCGCTCGAGCTGCGTCTTCTGCCGCAGACGAACGAACGCTGGCTTCATCCCAATCTTCGGCAGACAGTTCGTCCTGGATATCAATTTCGGGAGCTCCGCTGGAATTGCCCTCATACACGTCGGGATCGATCAGCGTGAGTGACACTTCAGCCATGCCGGTGGGCTTGCGGTCGCGCGTTCCGGCGAAGATCACGTCTTCCATTCGCGCGCCACGCAAACTGCGTGCTGATTGTTCGCCCAGCACCCAGGAGATGGCGTCTGAGACGTTCGACTTCCCACAGCCGTTGGGGCCCACGATGGCGGCAATACCGTCGCCGTGAAACTTGAGTTCGGTACGGTCGCAGAACGATTTGAAACCGAGGATCTGAAGCTTTTTCAGCTTAAGCACGGCACTCTCCTTTGGCGAGGAAAGAAGGAATCTCAACGATGGAAATGCGGTGGTTCAAGCGAGCCATCAAAAACGGCAATTCCGAGATGAGGGGAAGGCGTTTACTCAAATGGTTCCACCTGCAGACACTGCGGCCAAAGACAGCAGCATCACTCAGTTGCGACGTGCTCACTTTACGATTGGGTATCTTCGCCGTCAATACAGCGACCCAATATATTGTGGATATTGTGTCAGGAACACAGGATATCGCACCTGTGTTGCAGCAGATGAGTAAACTGATCGCCATCTTTAGAAAGTGGCGGGATCGTCGAGAGCTGTGGAAATCTTAGCAGGAAATGGGCCACTTGTTTCCTCTTAATTTTCAAGTGAGCCTCCTTTCCGTGCACTTTCCGCCTTTTTGAACTGTCATCCTGAGCCCCTGTTTTGGGCGAAGGACCTCCCGCAATGCGTCGAACTGGAATGCTGCGTCCCGGCTCTTTGGCGAAGAAGTGGTTCTTTCGCTTTCCCCACCATGAACACCAGCTTTCTTGGCCAGAAAAGCCGTGACAGGACGTTGGCATCCGACGCATTGCGGGAGGTCCTTCGCCCAAAGCAGGGGCTCAGGATGACAGTGAATGTATAAACGCGAGCTTCGCAAAAACCTTTGGGAACGCGCCTGTTAAAATCGCCCGTGTCCATCTTGAGATCCCTTTCAGCAGCGTTGCTGATTTCTTCCTTACTCATTGCACAGTCCACTCAAAAGAAAACCGGCTCGGTAGCTCATCACGGCACGTCTAAATTTGCCAAACCTCCCTATGTTGTTCCAGACCTCGCAGAGCGACTCGCGAAATACAAGCGAGTAGTGATTCCGTTCGACAAATCCAAGCTGCCGCCTCGCGAGCTACAGATGGTCGGCAAGTTGGTCGATGCATCGCAATATCTCGATGACATTTTCTGGCGTCAGAATGATCCAGAGGGCCTGGAGCTTTATAAGCGCCTGGAGAAATCGCAGACTGCACGAGACTCCGAACTGCGACGCTTTCTCATCATCAATGGTGGCCGTTTCGACCTGACGAACGAGAACAAGCCGTTCATCGGAACGCAGCCGATGTCACCTGGGCGCGGCTTGTATCCGGAAGGACTGACACGCGAGGAACTAGAGAAGTATGTCGCAGCTCATCCTGACCAAAAGGATGAGCTCTACAGTCCGTACACAGTGATTCGCCGAAATGGGGACCGACTTGAGGCGATTCCATATCACGTCGCATATCGCCAGTTTCTGATTCCCGCGGCAAAGGCTCTGCGTGAAGCTGCCGATCTTTCGGACGACAAAGCGTTTGCCGATTTCCTTCGACTCCGCGCCGACGCTCTTTTGTCGGACGACTATTACAAGAGCGACCTGGCCTGGGTCGATCTGCAGAATCCGAAATTCGACGTGATCATGGCGCCGTACGAAACCTATATCGATGGTGTGCTCGGCGTGAAGACGTCGTACGGCGCGGCGGTGATGATCCGCAATGAAGCGGAGAGTGTGAAGCTCGCGACGTATCAGGAGCATGTGCCGGAGATCCAGGACGCATTGCCGCTCGCGCCAGAAGATCGTCCGTCGAAGGCGGGGCAGCCCACGCCGATGGAAGTCCTCGACACGCCGTTTCGCGGAGGAGATTTGCGGCACGGCTATCAGGCGGTTGCGGACAATCTTCCCAACGATCCGCGCATTCACGAGCAGAAGGGCACAAAGAAAATCTTCTTCAAGAACTACATGGATGCGCGTGTTAACTACGTTATCCTGCCGCTCGGCAAGGACATCATGGATCCACAGCAAGCGGCGCAGGCGAGCGCTGACGGTTATATGGCATCGACGGTGATGCATGAGATCTGCCATGGTCTTGGGCCAGCATATTCGCGGACTTCTACGGGCCGAAAAGATATTCGCGAGGCTCTGGGCGATTTATTTGCCGGGCTGGAAGAAGCAAAGGCCGACGTGGTTGGAATGCACAGTCTGAAATTCCTGATAGACAAAGGCGTCTTACCTAAGGAGCGCGAACAGGAGTACTACGCCTCCTACGTCGCCGGTATTTTCCGCACTGTGCGCTTCGGCACAGGCGAGGCCCACGGTCGCGCAGAAATGATGGAATTCAATTATTTAAGCGAGCAGAAGGCCATTACTCGCGATACGTCAGGACGCTATCACATCGATTACGCGAAGATGCCGGATGCTATCGCCTCGCTCGCCAAAGAATTGCTGGAGCAGGAAGCGACCGGCGATCGTAATCGCGCCGCCGCCTGGTTCCAGAAATATGAGGTAATGCCGAGTGAACTCAGATCGAGTCTCGCGCAATTGCGCAGTGTGCCAGTAGATGTAGATCCCGTACAGCCTTTTCCTGAAAAGGTTCAATAAGGAGATCCATGCACAACATCGAAAAGCGGAAGTACGAGCGCGTTTCACTGCCACAGAAATCGGGCGCATACGTCGAGGACGCCAACGGAAAACGTTTAGGTGCCCTTCGAGTAATCGGGCAAGGCGGGCTCTTCTGCGAGTGCGACCCCAAAAGCTATCGTGCCGGAGAGATGGTGTTGCTCCGCATTGTCGATCCGAGCGAGGGCATTGAGCGCAACCTGAGTTGCGAAGTTCGATATACCGAAGACAAGGGCATTGGCTTCGCGTTCGAAGATCTCGGCCCAGATTCCGCAGTCGAAATCGGCGTGATCATCGGCAAGTACTATTCCGCAGGCAAGAAGTAGCAGCTCAACAATCTGATCGAGAGGTCGCGGCGTGACAATCTTCATCTCGCTCTTACTTGGTTTTGCGACGGGGATTTTGTCTGGTCTCGTTGGGATCGGCGGGGGCATCATCATTATTCCCGCTTTGGTCTATGGTTTTCACATGAGTCAGCGTCGTGCGCAGGGCACTTCCATCGGTGTATTGTTGGCGCCAATCGGCATCCTGGCGTTCATCGAGTACTACAAGGCCGGCAACGTCGATGTAAGGATGGCGATACTGATTGCGCTGGGATTCATCTTCGGCGCTTACTTCGGTGGCTCCTGGGCTCAGCAGATACCACAGAACGTCCTGAGAAAAATGTTCGCTATCTTGCTTGCAGTTACTGCGGCGAAGATGTTCTTTCAGAAGTAATCCCGGCGCTTCGCGATTGAGAACGGAAGTAAAGGAATACCGGAATTCCCATCAGGATCACTGCGCTTCCCAGGAGCGATCTCTTTAAGTTCTCCGTGAACGTCGAATAGAGAAGGAAAGCTGCGGCCGCGATAAAAATCGCGGGCACCACCGGATATCCCCAGGCGCGATATGGACGCAGTACGTCTGGCATGCGCTTGCGGAAGATGAAGATCGTACTTGCGGCAATCATGTAGAAGAGCCACTCAGCGAAAATAGCAATCGAAAAGAGCTGCTGAAAGCGCGAGATCACGAGCAGGAGAACGCAGGCAAGGGCGGCCTGTACTACAAGTGCGTTACCCGGCGTGAAATATCTGGGATGTACTTCTGCCAACGCGCGGAAAAAATAGCCGTCACGAGCAACTGCAAACGGCACTCTCCCTCCGCTCATTACAGTTCCATTTAGACCAACGACCATCGAAAGAGCCATTCCGGCTGAAACAACGGCCGCGCCGACCGCACCGATCGCTAGCCGCGTGGCGTCAGATGCGGGACGCTCCGAACCAGCAACCTGCGCTGCCGGCAGCACATACTGCACGGCTGCGTTGGTGGCCATATACAACGCCGCAACCAGCAACACGCCAACGATCAGGCCGAGGGGAATATTGCGCTCAGGCCGTTCGATCTCTTCGCTCACCATGTTGAGATCGTTCCAGCCGTCGTAGGCCCATAACGCCGCAACTAGCGCGACCATGAAGCCGCTGATGCCACCGGTGGCTCCTGGGTATGTTGTCGAGAAGTTAGAGAAGGTGCCGCCGCGGAAGCTGAACGCGATGCCGACGATCGCGGCGATCATCAGCACCTTGAGCCAGGTGAAAATGTATTGAAAGTCTCCGGCTCGTCGAACGCCAATGTAGTTGAGTCCCGAAATGACGATGGTTACGACCATCGCTCCAATCTGTGCCCAGGTGATTGCAAAAGGTGAGGAGATGGCGTTTTCTGTCAGAAAGTGAAAAGCGCTGAAGGTGCCCAGAATCCGCATTAAGCCGGTCGTAATCGTGGCAATCGAGGCAGGCTTTGCGATCACGAACCACGTCCACGCGTAGAGAAAGCCGGCTACCGGTCCGTATCCATCGCGAACGTAAACATACTCACCACCCGCCTGCGGTTTAAGCGCGCCGAGCTCCGCATAGGTTAATGCGCCAAAAATCGAAAGAACGCCGCCTACAATCCAGGCAAGATAGACCAGCTTCGCGGACCCGACTGCCTGCATCATTTCTTTAGGAACCAGGAAGATGCCGCTGCCGATGACGGTGCCAACCACGATCGCAATTGCATGGCGCAGCCCTAGTGCCCGCGGGAGTTGTCGAGACTCTGTTCTTGCTGTCACAGGGCTAAGCACGCGCTCTCTCCAACGACGGCGATGTCAGCGTACTGATTGCGTATCCCACGGCGAAGGTCACGACGGTTCCGATGGCTACCAGCCAGGTATAGGCGATGCGGAAGCCCGCCCAACTTGCAAAATGATCTGCACCCAGCCAGAGATAGAGATTGATCGCCAGGCCACAGGCCATACCAACAATTGCGCCGCCTTCAGTAGCCCGACGAGTCAGGATTCCCAGCAGGAAGACTCCAAGCAGCGAGCCGTACGCCACGGAGATGATCGTCAAGCCGATCTCAACCACGCGTCCTCCGTGCCGGGAGAGCAGAGCCAGCCCAAAGAGCACGAGTCCCCATAGTACGGTTGCAAAACGGGAAACAGAGACACGGCGTTGCTCAGTTGCTTCAGGACGAAGACGCATGTAGAAGTCCACAACGGTTGTCGACGAGAGAGAATTCAACGCAGCGCTCAAGTTCGACATCGCAGCAGCCAGAATCGCGGCAATCAGGATGCCTGATATCCCGTGCGGCATTCGGTTCACGATGAACGTTGGAAAAATTCGATCGGAACTCGTGAACGCAACCAGCGGGGGAAACAGCTTATAAAACGCGAACAGGGAAGCGCCCACCAGAAGAAAAAGGCCGAATTGAATGAAAATAAATACGCCACTCGACAACAACGCGAGCTTTGCCTGACTCTCATTCTTGGCTGCAAGCAAGCGTTGCACCATCAATTGATCGGTACCGTGAGTGGACGTCGTGAGGAAAGTTCCGCCGATTAGGCCCGCCCAAAAGCTGTAGCTGTTCGATGGACTGAAGCTGAAATCAAAAATGCGGAACTTGCCGGCAGCGCCGGCGATCTGATCCACCGTGTTCCAGCCTCCCGGCACTAAGTGCAGGATGGTGAAGAACCCGATCACCGTTCCGGCAACGTAGATCGTCATCTGGACAACATCAGTCCACACTACCGCCGACATCCCACCTTCGAACGTATAGATAAGCGTCAGCAGGGTAATGATTGCCACCGAAAGAATGTCGCGAGTCTCTGGCGTGATTCCGAAATGGGCAAAGATACTGGTCAGCGCAATGCCCACGACGATGGAGATCGCCCAGACGCGCACGCCTTCCGCTGCCGCGCGCGTTGCCAGGAAGAGTCCTGCAGTGAAGCGATGTAGACGCGGTCCGAAGCGGCGGTCGATGAGTTGATATGCGGTGTAGAACTCGCCGCGAAAGTATTGGGGTATGAAAATGATGCAAATCAGGATGCGCGCAACGAGGTAGCCAAGCACGATTTGCAGGAAGCCGAAGTCGCGGTCGTATGCCAATCCGGGAATGCTGATCACTGTCAGCGTGCTGGTTTCAGCCGAGACTATCGATAGAGAGATCGCCCACCAGGGAATGTTGCGATCAGCAAGGAAATAGCTCTTGAGAGAACGATCGGCAGAACGAAAGTGAATGCCAAACAGCGTGATGCCGACCAGATAAATTGCGATCAGAGCGAGATCGAGAGGGTTGAGTCCCATGCGGAATATGAAGTTTCCATGACGATACAGGAGTTAGGGATGTGTGGGAAGGTGGCTCGTGCTTGCGACGACAGCGCCCTGTGGATAGAGGATCCTGGCGATTCTCACGCCCAAAGCACGTATCGTCCGCCACCTGTGAACAGGATGACTAGACACATGACGATCAGCATCAGTTCGTAGTTCCAACCGTTATTGGCCCAAAACTCAATACGCCACACGAAGATCTTCTTCTGAATCGCTCCGAACATGATGAGAATCAGGCCAATCGCCGCGGGCTGGATCAACACTCCGAAAGCGACGCCAAGACTGCCGAGTATCTCGACCGCGCCCAGGAAGATCGTGAAACTCTTGCTCATATTGATGCTCTTGCTTCTTGCGACAGGATCTCTCACGTGATTCAATCCACTGGTGAAGAAAACGAGGCTCACCATGAGCCTGAGCAAGAGCAAGCCCAGATCGCTGTATCGAGTTAAGGCTGGGAAGACCATCAAAAATGCTCCTGATGGACGTGGTAAAGGGCCGCGGCCGCGAACATCGTACACCTGTCATGCGCGGTACTCGGTATCGGCAACTGCCGCATACCAACAAGGATTTTGCCGGGGAATCCCGCCTTCAAATGGATAGTGACTAAGGTCATCTACCCCACGAGTGAATCGGAAACTACTATGGAGCGGCGGAAGGTGTCGCGCAGACGCCTTCCTTACTCTGCTTTCCTGAAACTGATCCGAGTTATCCGGTACAGGAGGTCGCTTGGGCGCAAAGGTGTTGCGCGCTGTTTATCGCCTTATTGTCCCTGGGGGATTAGTGTTGCTGGTCTCTGCCCTCGCAATGGAGTCGCGGATGCCGCAGGGAATGGCGGCCTCCTTTTGGCATTATTACCCCTACATCATTTTCGGCGTTGGCCTGCTGCTCAGCGCGGTGTTCAATTGCAGCCGATTATTTTTTGCTCTACTGGTTGTCGCCTTATCGGATCGCGCTCTGTTGTGGCTGGTGCCACGTCTTTCGTCCGCAGGAATATACCAAACAATTTTCGACGCGATCGCGCTGTTGCTTCCGCTGAACTTGCTCGCCTTCTCGTTCATGCGCGATCGTGGAATCATCTCGTCCCCCGGCCGGCGCAGAGTCGCATTCATCGCAGCACAAGTCGTTTTTGTTGGACTGATCGTTCTGATTCATCCCTTGCAGGTGCGAGCCGCCGGTTTGATGCAAGGAGAAATCATTCCCAAGGGTTATTCGGAGTGGAGTCATCTCTCACAACCGGCACTGCTTGCCTTCATACTGGCGGGCATCGTGATGCTGGTGTATCTGCTCGACCGCCGCAGGCCGGTTGAAAGCGGACTCTTCTGGGCGCTAGTGACGGCATTCATCGCGCTGAATGCCGGCGGCGCGAGTCATCTCTCGTCGGTTTACTTCGCTAGCGGAGGTCTGATCCTTGGCATCGCGGTGCTCGAGACTTCATATACGATGGCCTACCACGACGAGCTAACGCAGCTTCCCAGCCGTCGCGCACTCAATCAGGCGTTGCTGAAAGTTGGCGACGCTTACGCGGTGGCGATGGTCGATGTAGACCATTTTAAGCAATTCAACGATACATACGGGCACGAGACAGGTGACCAGGTGCTACAAATGATCGCCTCGCGCCTGGCGGATGTTACCGGCGGCGGCAAGGCATTCCGCTACGGCGGAGAAGAGTTTGCTGTGATCTTCGCCAACAAGTCAGTCGACGAGGCGTACTTGAGTCTCGAAACTCTGCGAAAGAAAATCGAGGCGACGCCGTTCAAGGTTCGCGATGCCGAGAGGCGTGAACGACGCAAGAAAGCGAAAAAGAGGCAAGTGCCACGTCTTCACGCCAAAAAGCGCGTGAGGGTGACCGTAAGTATCGGAGCCGCATCGTCCGATGGCGAGGGGCGTCCGGCCGACGAAGTACTACAGGCAGCCGACAAGGCCCTTTATCGCGCGAAAAACAGCGGACGCAACTGCACTGTGGTCAGCGGCTAGCTCGCCGTCCTGCCCGCAGATGTGCCTAACGAGCAGCCGCAGCTCGGGCGCCTGCCGGTTCCGACGCGCCAGAGAAAGCTCCATAGGTCGCGCCAGCGGCTGCCGCTCCCAAAATGGGAGCAACCCAGAATAGTGGCCCGGAATATCCCCCCACCCGAATTTCCAGACGCCTTAAAATGCCCCTAATCGCAAAATTTACATTTCGCGAAGAGACACGACGTTCATAGGCTCCTGAATAAATAGAAGATACGGCGCAGTTTCCTGCTCGGTGAGAGGAAACACATCAAGACAGGAGCATTTTCGAAAATCCGGGCAGGAGACTTGGGGCGGTGAAGCGTCAGTTTTGGGGCACTTTCAAGGCCGACGAAGCACAGAACTGGGGCGGTGGATCGACCTTTTGAGGCACCGCAAGGCGAATCCGGGTGATTCAAGCAGCGTTGCTTCGCGAAAAAGATCTTGGACTTTCTGTAGAGTTGATCATTGCCAGGACTGCGATTGACTGCGGTTAGTGGAACGAACTAGGCTGGCGTCAGCGCGAGGGGCGCATCCAGTCCGCGGAAAGGGCAGTGCCCACCCACTTAAATACAACTGAAGGTACGAACCTTCTTTCAGCCTGACTCGTGCGGACTCCAGGCATGCGATGAAAGGAGATTCGTATGTTTCCCAATCCGCAAGCGGCGCTTCCTCTTCCCTCGCGACCCAATCTTGAACAATATAAGAAGCTCGCCAAAGAACTCGTAAAAGTCTGCAAGACCGGAAATTCTGCTGCTCTGCACGAGTGGGTGTCGGAGTGGATCGGCCATCTTGTCCGCCTGAGCCGCCTGGAAATCACTCCAGGCCTTCCCGTGGAAAATCGAAGCTGGATCGAACAAGTGTCGGAATTCGCCACGCGGAAGCTGCTTTCGGAGGAGCGCAAGTGCGCCCTGACCGATGCGCAGTTTGTGATTGCCCGTTCGCACGGATTTATGAGTTGGCCCAAACTGGCCAAACATATCGAGCAACTCGCGGGCAAGAACTCGTCGGTCGCGCAATTCGAGGCGGCCGCGGACGCAATCGTCTGCGGCGACGTGCAGACGCTCAGGCGACTGCTCCGCGAAAATCCCAAGTTGGTACTAGAGCGCTCCACACGCGAACATCGCGCCACCCTTCTCCATTACACATCGGCAAACGGTGTCGAGGGATACCGGCAGAAGACGCCGAAGAACATCGTGGAGATCGCGGAGCATCTGCTGAAGTCTGGAGCGGAAGTGGACGCTGAGGCGGACGTTTACCGCGGCGGATGCACGACGTTGGGCCTGGCGGCCACAAGTGTCCATCCTGAAGTCGCTCGCGTGCAGGAACCGCTATTGCAGATCCTGCTGGACTACGGCGCAGTGATCGACAAACCCAATCTCGCGGGTAACGCGCAGTCGGCGCTGATTGCCTGCTTCGCGAATGGACGGCCGCGAGCGGCAGAATTTCTCGCTGCACGCGGCGCACAACTCGACCTGGAAAGTGCCGCAGGTCTCGGACGAATCGATCTGGTGGAGACCCTCTTCCATTCCGATGGCAGTCTCAAGGCGCCGGCAACGAAAAAGCAGTTGCAGAAAGGCTTTCTATGGGGCTGCATGTACGGCCGCGAAAGCGTCGTTGCCTTTCTACTGGAGCATCGCGCGGACCTGCAGGACCGCGCTGACAGCGGCGCAACCGCACTGCATTGGGCGGCCGGCGGCGGACACCTCAGCATCGTTAGACTACTTCTCCATCGTGGGGCTCCGCTGGAGGAGATCAATGCATGGGGTGGGACCGTGCTCGAACACGCTGGCTACGGGTTCGAGCACGGCGCGCCTGAGGCTGACTTCGTTCCAGTTTTTGACGCACTCCTCGCCGCTGGGGCAGCCATCCGAGGTCGCTGGCTGGCATGGATCAAGCGAGTAAGGAACCGTTCAGTCGAGGAGAAAGCGCGTGTTGCAGAGGTATTTCGTCGTTACGGAGCAACAGCATGACCAAGCCACGCCGCTGAGCGAACAAGTTGAACAAAACCTGAGCAAGAGTTGGCAGGCTTTCCGACGTCTACCGTGCTGCCGAAGATCTCGTGAAGTCCGGCTTCGGAGGTGAACAGGCAGCTTTAAACCACCGGCTGATGTAGATCTGGGCGTGGGCTTCTCCGCAGAAATGGCGCGCTCCGTCGCCGTTCGCAGCTTCGGTGTTCCATTGAAGAACCGTGAGGTTCGCGTTTCCGCACTGAATCACAAACCAATGAATAGGATGGCTGGTCTCTGTCCCACAGATCTCACATCTGAATTCCTGCAGCGCTGTCATAGGTTCCTCATACCAGAGATAAGGCTCGCTTTTCGCTCGCCGAAAAGAAGCTTCATTGTAACGCGCCCCACGTGCGATTCGATCTGGTTAAGGGCCACAGCCTGATTGGCCGCTTAATTCCCAATATGACCAGGAAATGCGAGGAGCCCTTGGGAAGGCCTGCGCTCCTCAGGGTGGATTCGATACCGGCACTAGCGGGACAAAACGGACAACCTAACCAAAAAGGGAATTAGCCCGTTCCGTATTGACATACTTTCAGTTTTGTTTTTACATTAATTCCGCCAGGTCGCATTCTGCGTCTGGTAGTCCCATTCCTATTTCCCAACTCAGCACAGCTGAGTGAGCGTTGAGTCTTCGACACTGCGAATGTTTCACAGGCCGCTGTAAGAGTGTGGAATGGCCGCCTTTATTTGAAGTGCCGACTTCCGTTGACGACCACACGACCGCAGAAGGAGAAGTCTTCTATGAAGAGAGCTGCGATTCTGACGCTGACATGTTTCTGCTGCGTCGCGTCTGCCAAGTACACGTTCAGCGAGGACCATTCACGCAAAATTCGCGTCATTCCGTTTGTATTCGATCCCGCAGGCACACACCTTGTAGCTGCGAAGTGGCTGCCAGGCATCGGATGCCCAACCTCCGCGGGAGTTTCAACTACCGGTGGCAATAAGCCCGACAGCACCTACACGGATCCCGCGTGCGCGACCGGCGACGATCGGGACAAGAAAGTCGAGGGCTTGTTGTTGGCGAAGACCGGTCCCACGCCGAACGTTGCCGCCGGTGGTGCGGTGATTACCGGGGTGGAACGCATAACACTCACAGAAATCGGTTATGACATCCGAAAGCCCGTCGATTTCAGCGATACTCGAGGATCCCATTGCGGCGCCGGCGCGCCCCGATTCAACGTAACTACGCAGGACAATGTGACGCACTTTATCGGGTGCGCCTCTCCTCCCCCGGTGCACCAGAAAGTAGGGAATGGATGGCTCAGGCTGCGCTGGGATCCAGCCACGGCGTTTCCCCCGATCGCTCCTGGTGCGCAGGTGAAGAGCATTAGCATCATTTTTGACGAAGGTCAGGACGCCGGTCCGGACAACTTCGGACTCGCCGTTCTCGACAACATCGACATCAATGGCACCTTGGTAGGCAGAGGCCAGAACGGAAATGGGAGAGATGACGACAACGGAAAAGGGAGGGATGACGACAACGGGAAAGACGACGATTAAGAGCGCGATCCGGGAAAGCTAAACCCGGACCAAGACACCAGCGGAGGACTGCCTGAACTGCGCGACTTGATTTCAGCTTGTAGAGAGAATTGCGTAGTCCAGGCTGCTCCCCGTGTGGCCCAAAATGCGCGACCATAACAGTGCTGCTAAGGTTATGCGACTTTCTCCTTAGCAGTCCGTAGGCACGCAGTGATTTCGCCGAGAACTTTATTGTAGTCAGCGGTGGTGGCTCGTTCCACATGAATGCGAGCACCTTTGATTCCCGCTTCTTCCACCAGTCGCTTGAAGTCAAATTGCAGGAAATTTTCTACTTGCTGCCGCGTCAGGAATGCGATGGGAACATTCGCGGACTGGCCTGTCGAGGTTTCGATCTTCACAAAATAAGGATACTCAGGCTGTTGCACTTCCACATTCATGCAAAACACCTCCATTAGAGTGACGAAAGAGTCGCAGCGAATCTTCGCTTCCTAACTGGAAGTGGCGGCAAAGCGAATCTATCACAGTTCGTCACGAGTGAACCTAAGGGGAAACTCGGGGAGAAACTCGCTGCGGGGAATCAGAGGCAGATTTCCAGGGATTGAAGTTGTCGAGGAGTGTTGACAGCTGTCCATCGTATGCTCGCATCCTTTTTAAGAAGTGCCGGTGGAGGGGATCGTGACCCACACACGCTAACAGGATCGTGAGCGAAGCGCAGGAAATGGTGAACCGCGCACTGGACTGAGCGACCAGGCAGCGGCCCACCATCACTAACCAAACGCTCCTGGACTATTTTGGTGCAGCAGGAGCAGCTAGCATCTCGTCTACAAGCTTGTCCTCGACTACGTTGTACCCGGCCGGAACAGCGAACAGTCCTGGATCAGGGTCATTTGTACTTATCTCGGTCAAACGGCTGGTGAAATCGCCGGCCCACGGATCCGAGTGCTTTGTCATCACGGTGGTTTTCAGACCCTTCGCGTACCAAGTCTCGCTCACAATCTCGATAGGACGATCGTTATTAATCTCCCCCGCAGGAATAGTTGTTGTCAGCCGCGTTCCCGTCGCGCGCACTCCGTCAAAATCGCGCTCGCCGAGATTTTCCGATTTGGCATCTTCATTATTCATCCGCTTCCCTTTGGAATAGAAGTAGACGTTGCGGCGCTGTTCGGGAGCGCCGGCAGCATCTGGTGGCGGTGCGACAGCAATATTCATCACGCCAGGGCCGGCAGCGGCTGTGACGGGACCGGAAACATGGCGCACTTGAAATTCAGGAGCAAAGGGAAGCTTTCGCGCGATCTTCCTTTCGGGCTCGAGCACATAGCGTACTTTGGCAACAGGATCGCTGATCGTGATCAGAGTAGGCGCGTCCTGCGCGAGACCAGGAGGCAGCACGATCTCCGCCTCAGTTCGTACGCGTCCGTCTTTGTCGCGCCACATCTTCGAGCTGCTCTCTTGATGAATCCTGTTGCCGTCGGCAAAGGTGCGTGTTGATTCTGTCCGCATCGTGCCGCTGAACGGAGCGCCCTTTACGACCTCGTCGGTCATGGTGTCCAGTACTTTGACTCCGGCCACGCCGAAGCCTTGTTCCATGGCGATTCCTGGACCTCCCACTCGAGCAGTAAAAGTTCGTGTGAACGTCTTCGGCGGCTCACCCCCTTGTTGCGACCAAGCTACCGAGCTAAGCGCGAAGGTTAAAACGATGAATGCAACAACGGTGAAGAGGATTCTTTGTTTCATTGCAGCTCCTTAATATTGTGGTCACAATCCATTGACTAGCTTCGACTACTTCGTGAATCGAACGGCGCGCGTCAGACCATCTGTTCCGACAATCACTTCGGCGTTCACGAAACCATTTCGGGCCAGCGGTCGATACGCTCGTCCCACGCTTGCTGCCGGCATTTCCAGGCGAATCACTTGCATCGGATCGCCACAGCTAAGAGGGTCGCAGTACAGCAGGCTATCGAATTGGGCGACGGGAAAGTCACTGTTTGCAGCGGTCCGTTGGGTCTCGAGCCTTTGAGGCGGACGACTTTGCTTTCGCGATCGAGTAACTGTGTCTCTGCGCGGATACGCAACTTGCGTCTGAGGTGACGGAGCGACCGGACGAACATCCACAATCCTGTTCGCAGCCGTCGGCAGCGGTGTCGGAGGCCGCGGTACTCGCAATCGCCAATAGCCGAGCGCAATCAGCACCACCGCGACCATTGCCGCTGCAGTCGCCGGTACCAGCCACGTCCAGAGAGAGCTCTTACGCTCTATGCGTTCTTCAAAGCTGGTAAGGACGCGAGCCCGTAGCTGCGAAGAAGGTTCAGCTTCCGCCGCGGACAATCTCAAAGTCGCCTGGGGATCCAAAACTTTTGCTGCCGCTTCCTGTACCCCGCGAGTCCGCTCGTTACTTCCTGCTCGCCAATTCGAAGATGTCATGGCGCCACCACCTCACTCAACTGCGGACTCTCTTTTTCTTCGGGGCGAAATCGCTGCTTCAGTTTGTCGGCGAGTAATGCATGAGCGCGATGCAATCGCGAGCGCACCGTTCCTACTGAACAGCCGATCTGCGCGGCTGTGGCTTCATATGTCATCTCGCATAGCTCGCAGAGCGTTATTACTTCGCGATACTTCAGCGGCAGACTCGTCACTGCTTTCCGCACTGCCGCCAGTGTCTCGGCTCGCTCCAGCTTCTCCTGTGCGCTCGCTTCTGCATCAGTGGCGACTTTGTCCAGGTCTTCCGGCTGAGACGTGAACCATCGCAACTTCCAGCGCAGATGACGCAGCACCAGCTTCCGTGTGATCCCCAGGGCGAAGTTCAAGAGATTCCCCCGCGCTTCATCAAAGTCCTTGGCGCGATTCAGCAGTGTGAGGAAAGCTTCGTGCACGATGTCCTCAGCCTGCGCCCGCTCGCCGAGCATGTGAAACGCAAAACGATAGAGCGGCCCGGAAAGTTCATCATAAAGCTGCGCAAATGCCTCTTTATCGCCGCGAACAGCCCGACCCAACAGCGGGTTTTGAATCTCACTTTTGTCCACGGCGCGGTCGATGCTCTGGATCGTAGAGCGTTTGTTCATCACGTATTCGCTTCTCAGCGAGAGAAAGTTCCAAAAGTTAGACGAAGATGTTGGCCGGTTGTCTTGGAAGCAACATGCTGCAGGTCAACGTTGAGGACTCCCGGCAATGCCAGGTGGTAGAATCGGGCCCCATAATCCGGGACCCAGCCATGCACAAGGACTCGGCTGCCTGATAGGCCGACAAACGCGCCAAGGGGGAGCGTAGGAATGACACTGGAAGAATGTCTAAACTCCGCAAACGAAGCCAAAGCTTTGATGGAGTATGCAAAAAAAGAGTTCAACGACGAGAACATCGTTTTTCTGGAGTTTGTGAGGAAGGTGAATCCTTCGCTCGGTTTCTGCCCACCCGGCGTGATCGGCTTGAGCAGCAATGTTGACGAACGGCATGCGGAAAATAAGTGGGGAATTGAACTTATCCGGTTCCTCTACGACCATTTCATCAAGAATGCGGCGACACTTGGAGGTTTCGCAGGAGGGCGAGACATCAACCTTTCTGGGTCCGTGTTCGAGTCTGTCAAGAGCGCTTACCAGGATGTAATCAGCCATGCAGACAGTAAGCAGGGGGTTGATGCCTTGAAGAGGCGAAAGGTATTCGATGCGGCTTACCGCGAGATCTACGGGCTAGTGCAAAGGGATACGTATGCAAGATTCGGAAGGGAACAAGGCAAGGAAGTCTTGGAAAAGAAGTACAGCGCCAATGTTCCGTTCCCACGGCTCCCGCAGGCCTAGCTGTCACCTAGCTTGACACGGGTGTATGGAGCCACTGAATCTGCTCGACGACAACGAGTGACACCGACAATTTGCGCACAAGACGACAACGGGCACTCGCAATGAGTGCTCGCACAAATTCTGCCCGTGCCGGTCGTCACATCTTTTCGAGGGCATTATGTTAGCGACCGAGTCGCATCGCGGCAGCTTAACTTCTTAGCTAAAGGGAGAGCAGGTGAGCGAGGCGGAAAGTCAACCTCGTAGCGCTGCTTCATTTCTCCTTCGGCGGTTCCCATAATTCAATTCGGTTTCCATCGGGATCCATGATCCACGCAAACCGTCCGTAATCGGCGTTCTCGCGATGCGGATCAATCTCAACTCCCGCCTTCTTCAACTCATCCAGCAACCCGTCCAGATGATCCACACGATAGTTCACCATGAAGCTAGCTTTGCTCGCCCCAAAATACTTCGTGCTTCGCGGAAAGATCGACCAAGCCGTCGCCCCCTTTGCACCCGGCTCACTTCCTTCCGGCGCCTGCAACTCGCGCCACTCAAATGTAGCGCCCTGTCCGTGCGGCTCGCGCTTAATGCCAAGGTGCTTCTCATGCCAGTCATACAAATGCGCTGGGCTCTCCGACTGAAAAAAGATTCCGCCAATGCCTGTCACGCGTTTCATGAGTGAGTCTCCCCGCTAAGTGTTTTTGTCAACATCAATCGCGGAAAAGAGCCTCGCATAGATTCCGACTTTAGCCAAGCGTCTTGAGCCGCAGTCATGACGCTGGCCCTCTGCCCTCTCTTGCTAATGTAAATCCCGATAAGGCGGGTTACCGGACAAGTGCCGACCACTAGCCAGAAACGGGGTTTGAGGAAATTGCCCCGTGTATTCCTGTTAAGCGTCCGTCCATCAGGAAGATGGTTGGTAGGGGTGGTGGGAATCGAACCTACCACCCTTCTGTAAGGCTGTTACGCGACGTGTTCGTCTTCATCGGTCAGGTACTCCGCCGGAACATCGTCTTCGGGTACCTGACGTGTGGTCACCTCTGAAGCATCGGCATCCTCGGCGTTTTCCACGCCGAGAACCGCATTGGCCTCGAAGGCGTTTCCCTCTTCAACCAACTCTTCCACACTCTCGGAATCCGCGTCAGCGACATTCGGTATCTGCTGAATATCGCCCGACTGGCCTGCCGAGTCGGGGCCCAACTCATCGGGGTTGCGCTTATTTCTTTGTGCCATTTGTTGCCTCCGCCTATTCAGATGCGCCAGGTATATATAGGAATTAGAGAAATCCCGCGCGAAAGGTCCGAGACTCGTCCGAAGCTGCCTCTTTGGAGACGCGATCAAACTTTTTAGCGCCGAAGGCGACATTCAGGTAGCCCAGCGGCGTAGCCTTGGGTGGACTTAACTGCCTGCGGCACTCGGGAGCGACAGCTCCTGCTGCAGCGTGAAATCGAGCAGGGTTTCGCTGGGGATCTTGACCTGGTCTCCCTTGGTAATGACTTCCGATCCTGCGCCAGCCGCTCCGCCGACACCCGCGCCAATCGCCGCTCCTTTGCCCCCGCCCGCAATCGCGCCGATGATCGATCCCACCGCCGCTCCGCCGACTGTTCTCTTCGCAGTGCTTGCCCCGCGCGACTTTCCGGTCAGTTCATATTCTCCCGTCACCACGGGGACAGTCTGACCATTCACGACGATGCCCGTCAGCTCCAATAGCAGTTGCGATTTCCCGCTGAACTTCCCCGACTCCTTCGACTCCGTCAATCGCCCGTAAACGTCGGCCCCTTTTGGGACAACCACGTTACCGTCAGCCGTCAGCGGCTCCTGTAGGGAAGCCTGGAAGCGATCCCCCGGGTGATTCTGCGTGGAATCAACGCCATCAATCATCCGCACAGAAACGCGCGTTCCCGCCGGGATGGTCACGTATGCCGGTGGCCTGGATGTCACCGGGCGAGCAGTCTCCCTTTCGCCTGAGAGCGAACTCCGCCGCTTCAGGCTGTCGTTCCCTGCGGGCTCGGAATCGAACTTGAGCGAAACAATGTCGGCAATGTTGTATTTCTGAATCGACGACCCGACCTGGAAGCTGACATAACTATCGGTGCCGCCCACGAACTTGCCCTTAATCAGGCTGCCATTCCTTAACTCCAAAGAATCAGCCCACGCCACCGAGGCGACGCACAATGCTAACGCCAATCCACAACTCAGTTTGAACTTCATTATTTGCCTCTCCTCAAATTCTTTGTCTACGTTATCTGTTTTGGCGCAAGTGCTCCTACATTGTAAGTGGGCACGCAATGGCAGAACCGTCTGCGGTAGCGGGTGGGTGCAGTTGGCTTTCCGCCTTCGTGCCTTTTTCATGTGAGATGTGTTTGAATAACTGGGCACTCTTTTGCGCAAACTCTCAAACCCAATCACCCTCGCCCTCAGCAATAAGTACTTCCAACCCTCGTCAAGAATTGCTAGGAGGATTTATGGCAACAAAGCCAAGAGTCGCAACCGCACCCATGAAGGTTGCCCGGGTTCCCAAACCGGGAGCAGATTTCGAACTCGTCCAGCACGAGATTCCTGAGCCGGGCACCGGACAAGTGCGCATCAAGGTGAAGGCCTGCGGTGTCTGCCACAGTGACGCCTTCACGAAGGAAGGGCAGTGGCCCGGCATTCAGTATCCTCGCGTTCCCGGACACGAAGTCGCCGGCATTATCGATGAACTGGGCGACGGTGTTTCGGAGTGGAAGAGGGGACAGCGTGTCGGCGTAGGTTGGCACGGCGGCCAGGACGGCACATGTATCTCGTGCCGCCGCGGAGACTTTGGCAGTTGCCGGAATCTGCAAGTTCCCGGCATCAGCTTTGACGGTGGATATCAGGAATACATGGCGGCTCCCGTCGAGGCACTGGTAGCCATACCGGACAGCCTGACCGACGCCGAAGCAGCTCCATTGCTTTGCGCCGGAGTTACCACCTTCAATTCTCTGCGCCACAGCGGCGCCTCCCCGGGCGACCTTGTCGCGATACAGGGTATCGGCGGTCTGGGTCACCTCGGAATTCAATTCGCGAACAAATTCGGCTATAAGGTCGCGGCTATTGGACGCGGGGCAGAAAACGAAGCGCTCGCAAAGAAGCTCGGAGCCAGCGTCTATATCGACAGCAAAGCAGCGAACGCAGCGCAGGAACTGCAAAAGCTGGGCGGCGCACAGGTAATTCTTGCAACAGCCCCAAGCTCGAAAGCGATGTCCGAGTTGATCGATGGCCTCGGGCCGCATGGAAAACTCATGGTGATCGGTGCGGCATTCGATCCCATTGAGGTCACACCGGTGCAGCTCATCAGCGCAGTTCGAAGTATTCAAGGTTGGGCCTCAGGAACACCAACCGATTCCGAGGACACATTGAGGTTCGCCGAACTGACTGGTGTGCGTCCCATGATTGAAACGTATCCACTTGACAGGGCAGCTGAAGGTTACGCGCGAATGATCAGCGGCAAGGCACAGTTCCGCGTCGTCCTCACGATGTAAGGTCTGGCGAGCGGCGGGGGAAAATTGCCGAGTTTCGATTCGTGTCGGGCACCGACTTAAGAGGTCGCTTGGCATCAACGACCTCAATCAGTTCACGCCGGAATAATGTTCTTCCTGTGGGTGTTGTCGTCGCCGTGATGCCTAGTGGGCATACTTCGAGCAGGGAAGAAGTGCTTCAGAAGTGAGAATTCAAAAGATCAACTTACAATATCGCTCCCGTCTACAAGACTAGGAGAGACAACGATTGGACTCCCACTCGCGCCGCTGGTGGCGCATGCTCCTGCCGATCGCGCTGGTTGCCACTTTTCTAGTTGTGGTCTTGCGCTCACACCTGCAAATGTCGCAGACATTCGACGAAGGCTTCCACCTCGCGGCCGGATATCGCTACATAGAGTGTGGCGACTTCGGCATCAATTCGGAGCATCCGACACTAGTGAAGATGGTAGCGGGACTCGCGTTGCGAATGACGCGAACACCCGCTCCGAGCGCCGGCATCTGCGGACAAGAAGAGACATCGAAGGGCCACGGATACGAGTTGGGCGTCGCCTACCTCTACAAGCAGGGCCTCGACGCACAACAGCTTTTGTTCAAAGGGCGAGCCGCGACACTCATCTTCGCAGTGGTTTTGATGATGGCTGTCTTCTTCTACGCCCGACACCTCTTCGGATATTGGGCGGGCATCATCGCCCTGCTGCTCTGTGCCGCCGAACCGACCCTGATCGCTCATGCGGATCTGGTGACGACTGACATGGGCGTGAGCGCCGGTTTGGTTCTGGCAGTATTCCTGCTCGACAGGTATCTGCGAAACAGAACGCCGCTAAACCTGGTACTTGCCGGGTTGGGGGTTGGCCTCACTCTCTGCGCCAAGCATTCAGGCGTGATCGTCATTCCTATTGCAATTGCGCTGACTGCAGCCGATGCATGGATGCGTTGCGATGAACGTGGCCGGGGCGCGCAACGCTACCTGCGAACATTCGGTGGGCTCGCGCTCATTCTTCTGATTGCCGTTGGTCTTCTTTGGGCAACGTACGGATTCCGCTTCTGGCCCCGCCCGCACGGAGTCGCTATGACTGTCAGCTTCGCCGACTTTCTCACGCGCGTACAGTCGGAGGGCACGACCGGCGTCATGCCGGACCAGCTGATCCCATTTGCCGCGCGCTGGCACTTGCTGCCTCTGGCGTATCTCTACGGGTTGGTGGATGTTTTGAATGTTTCCCATCCTGGGCTGCCGCCGTGGATTCTTGGACGGCTGCTGCCACACGGCGTCTGGTATTACTTTCCCGTCACATTTCTCATCAAGAGCACTCCCGCCTTCCTCGCACTACTTGTGCTGTCCGTCGTAGCTGGAGGATGGACTCGCCCGGAGCGTCGCCGCGCGTGCGTGTTTCTCCTGTTGCCGGTAGCGATCTGGTACAGCATAGCCATGACCTCTGGGTTGGATATTGGCTACCGGCATGTGCTTCCCACGGTACCGTTGCTGGCGATATTCATCGCCGGCGGCGTCACATATTTCGTGCGGAACGCCAAGAGAAAATCTTTGGCTCTACTGCCCGGAGTCCTTGTCGCTGCGCACATGGCCTCCGCAGTATTTGCCTATCCGGATTACTTTCCCTATTCGGACGAGTTCCTGGGCGGCTCACGGAATACGTATAAGTATCTGACCGATTCCAACAATGACTGGGGACAAGCGCTGTATCAGACGGCGTTATGGCTGAAACAGCGCAACATCACGGACTGCTGGATCGCGTATGACGGCGCGGCCGACCTCAACTACTACGGAGTGCCCTGCAAAGTGCTCCCCGGGAATCCCGGAGACTTGCTGCCCATGCCTCCGGCTGAGGCAACCGGACTGTTCATCATTAGCGGACTGAGCTATGCGGGAGTGGAATGGGAGCCGGGCGAATTGCAGCCTTACAAGGTATTTCATAGCGTCAAACCGTCCGACAACATCGGAGGAGCAATGCTCGTCTATCGCGGCACATTTGATCTTCGCCCAGTGCAGGCCGTGAGCTACGCGATCAAAGCAAATAGTGAACTCCAGCGAGACGCTTCTGCAGCGCTGCACGATGCCGAAGCGGCACTCACGCTCACTCCAACCAGTGTGCGCGCACGTTTGAAGCAAGCGCACGCTCTGGAACGCCTGGGCAGACATGACGAAGCGAAGAACGCCTATGCCGTTGCGTTAAAACAAGCGGAACAAACCGGCGCAGCATGGTATCCAGCGGAGATCGCTGAGGCCCGAAACGGGATCGATCGGTAAACTGGTCCGATACAGAGATTCGATCGGGCTTGTGTTCGAACCCTTCAGCTGTTTCCATACACGGGCACCGCTGCACCGTGGATTACTTTGGCGTCATCGCTGGCCAGGAAGAGGATCACGCGTGCGATGTCTTCCGGCTTCGGCCATCGCGCATAGTCAGCGTTGCGCATTGCTTTCCGGTTTGCTTCCGTATCAATGATGCTGGGTAATATCGAATTGACCCGCACGCCGGTACCCCTAAGATCTTCTGCCAATGAATCCATCATGGCCACCGCGGCAGCCTTTGAAGCGGCGTAGGCGGCATTACCGGCCGCATGATCGAAAGCAGCTTTCGATGCGATGTTTATGATTACTCCGTATTTCTGTGCGAGCATTACTGGCACAACTGCGCGGGAGACGACGTAGCCCGAGCGTAAATTGGCTGCCAGCATTTGATCGAAGACCCTTGAGTCCATTTCCCACAACTTCACACCCCCGGCGTAAGCTCCCACGGTATTAACGACGACGTCCAGACGGCCGTGTTCTGCAACAACTCCTTGAACTAAGCGATTCGTGGCAATTTCGTCCGTAACGTCCACTCGCTGGCCTTGAAGGGATAAAGCATCGGAGCCCGCAATGCGCTTTAGATCGTCGAATTCTTCCTGCCCGCGGTAGGTGACCACGACCTTGGCTCCTTCCTTCAGAAACCCCACACTCACGGCGCGTCCCAATGCGCCAGTGCCGCCCGTGACCAACGCCAGTTTGCCGGAGAATCTTGCGTTCATTGAATGCCTCAGACCATTCTTGCGGCCCCGTTCCCACGGACGGGGAGCGCACCCTTTCGTCCTGACTTCGGTTGCTTGCTTTCCATTATGGCACCCGCGGTTTGATTCCCGCCAACCCAGACAACAAACGTCTGATCCGAAAAGGGGGGTGCCACCCGGCTCTGTATCCGATGGCGTACTACGCGCTTGGTCGGAAAAAAGAGTCGGACGCCGCATTGACTGAATTAATTACGAAATACCATGCATGATCCGCCTGCCGGCATAACTGCCCGGTGCCCCATTCTTTTTCTACGCCAATTCCAAACTACCCCTAACGACGTGCATGCGGAGAGCAACGGACTCAGCTGGAACCAGTCTTAATTCACTGGTGTTCACGGAACAGCGAATTTATCAGCGAATCTAACAGTGACTTTTTTCTGAAAACGCCGGCGAGCAACGGACAGTTCCGCGCAACCTCCTGCGGCGTCAGAGATTATCGAAATTTGCGATTTTTACTTCCGGCAAAGAACAGTGAATAACAGTGAATAAGCAGTGAATTATGAAATTTGCAATCCGTTGCTCGCGCCAGCGTCCGATGATTGCGGACGAGCACTCTACCCCAGCGGCGTGAGTTCCAAAATGAAATTTTCGTTGACTCGCAATCTCGATTCGTGGTATCACCGAACTACGTTCGGTGCTGAGGAATGGCCGCTCCGCTCGCGAGCGCGCGGATGACATGAGCGCCGATCAGCCGGCCACCCGTCCAGGGAAGGGCATCGGCTTCAGCCGTGCCGTCATGAAGAATTAAGAAGATCCGGCTTTACAGGCTGCGAACAAATGCTGTGGATGACGTGGAGTCGACTGACGTCCCCAAGATTGTCATCCTGAGCCCCTTCTTTGGGCGAAGGATCTCCCGGAATGCGTCGAACGTATTTGCAGTTGCGCGGCATTTTGGCCGAAAACCCGCATTTTTGTGAAAGAGCCATGTCTGCCGCAATCAAGTCTGAAATATCGCGGGAGATCCTTCGCCAAAACAGGCTCAGGATGACAATCCTTCGAAATTCCACAGCATTTTTCCGCAGCCGGCTTTAGCCGCTGAGGTAAGCAGCCGAGCGGGTGGAGCATCGAGTTCGTATTTGCCGGATGCGGACCCATACGGATAATCCTCCGCTCGTTTCGCCAACCCAGCTTTGACCGGATTTTCCGGTAGTGTCCTAAAGCTGCGTTGATGAACGTTTTGATCCGTTCTTGAGCCACCGCGCCACGAAGAACACGGCAATCGGACTGACCACTATGGCAATCCACCCGAGCGCCTCAAACACCATCATGCCAACAACTCCCTAAGACTCCATATGTGATCGGTAATACCAGCTTCCATCGCGGGAGTCACGCGCAAACTGCGATGTATCCGGCAACCGCTTGCAACGGCATCAACGCAGCTTTAGGATACTACCGATTTTCCTCGATATAGGTTTTGAACCCTTCATATTCCCCAATACGAACTCGCCTGTCCGTGAAACCGCGCTGCCAGATATCGAAGTTCCGGTTCAACTCCTTCTTAGCCCGAAATGAATATCCCCCTTTGATGAACTGCAGTGCCTTCTCAATGGTGATGCCTGCAGGAGTAATCAACAGATGGAAATGTTCGGGCATAACCACAAAAGCGTGGAGGTGATAGTTGTTCTGCTCCCGATAGCGGTAAAGCGAGTCGATGAATAATTCCGTGTACTTCGGATAGATAAAGTAACGTTCTCTACCGTCTGTGGCGGACGTGATGAAATATGTTTGCTCGCCAACAACAGACTCCAGGCGGTTCGGTTTGCTCATCGGCTCACCTCAGCGGCTAAAGCCGAAATACTTTACTACTTCCCAACGGCACGGCTAAAGCCGATGCCCTTCCCTGAAACCGGCCAGATGGCGGCTATCGGCACCCACCAGGCCTTCAGTTCGCTCCGGCAGCGCAGTCGAAACTCTCTGCCCGTTTTGGATCGCCAGTGCCTTTGTACTTCGCGGCTTGCGGATACGGACATAGTGGCCGCGTCATACGCGCATCATTGGTGGAAGCCGGGGCGGCAGAGTTGGTCGTCGCAACCACCCTGGACGGAGCGACGCCCTTCTCCACCCAATCTTCGAGCGCGAGCTGAACATCGCGGGCGCTGAACAAGGATGCTCGCGGGCCGCCGCCGCAGTGCTGCATTCCCGGCACCATGTATAAGCGCAGGAATGAGTCTGCGTTCTGTGCTCCCATCTTCTTGACGACCTGATTGTAGTAATCGATAGAGTTGATTGCAGAGATCGCGGGATCGTTCCAGCCGTGGTAGATGATCAGCTTGCCGCGTCGGTTCTTCAACCGTTCGAGATCAGGATCGGTGGCATTCAGATTCTTGGCGCCCTGCTCGTCGGACGCCTTGGTGGCCTGACTAAGATCCGCGGTCTTATAGTCCCAATCGGCTTTGTTATAGATCATGTTCGAGAAATAGCCATTGGCGAAGAAGAAGAGCAAAGCGCGTCCCGGAGCGGAACCGGTGATCCACGTTGACCATCCGCCCTCGCCTTCTTCGGCTCCCGGCGGGAATCCGGGAAAGATCTGGCCATTATTGTCGTGCGGGCCCTGGTAGAGCTTCTTCAGCGCAGTAACCTGCGCGGCGGTCAGACACTTGTTGCTCTCACTCTCTGTGCAAGTCAGCACCGCAGGATCAAAATGGCACTGCCGCGGATCGTTCAAGATTCCATCGGCCACTCCATCCTGCCGGTCGCAGGCCTGGTTCACAGCAGAGGCAATTGCGGGCAGTTTCGATGAAGGTATGTAACTGGCCGGATCCTGCGTAGTCGCCTGCGCGTTCCACAGCCCGCTGACCAGAAGATGCGTCCAGTAATTTGCCGGAGCCCCAGCGAGGATTCCGTCATAGTCTTCGGGGAAACGTTGCGCTTCCATCAAAGCCTGCCGGCCGCCGTTCGAGCAGCTCGCAAAATAGGAATACTTCGGATCGCTGCGGTAGAACGCTTTGATCGTAGTCTTGGCGAGCCGAGTCATTTCGTGGATTCCGCGATAACCGAAGTCCACGATCTTCTCCGGATGTCCGAGCGCCCAGGTCGCGTCGGTCGCATTTCCGGAGTGTCCAGTGTCAGTGGCGGCGGTCGCATATCCGCGGCTGAGCGCCGTCGCCATGCCGCGATAGTCCATCTGTCCGGCGAAGCCGCCGTTTCCTTGTCCCTGAAACTTTCCGCTCCATCCGCTGACCGGCATCCAGATTTCGACTTTGATATTTGAATCGGCGCTGGGATGCGCCTCTGCCTTCACCCGGCAAAATGCCGGAAGCGACTTGAAAAGAGACTCAGCTCCGGCGAGGTACGGAGGCAGGTTAGCCGGAACAGGAAAGGCGCCGGCAGCTACCACCTCCGCAGAAGCGACGTTCGCCTGCGGCAGTTTCAGCGCAGCAAGTTTCTCGCAAGAAGGTGCTTCCGGATACGCCGCAGCTGATAACAGAACCAGCCACAGTACCGCTGTCGGTTTTTGCATGCATGGCATTATGCCGCAGCGCGGGCCGAGCTGAGCAACGCTACATCCAGGCCGGCCATGGCGTCCACGAAATCCGACAAAGTGTGGCGTGGACAAATCAAACCGAGGTTAGGCGGCAATGGAGATGACGATCTTCCCGTATGCGCTTCTATCCTTGAGGCCTCCACTGTACGCGGGCGAAGCCTCATCCCATGGAACGGCTGCTTTGACGAATGCTTCGAGATGTCCAGCCTCAAGTTGCCTCGCGATCTCAACCAGCTGCCGTTGATTCGGTTCAACGATGAAGAAAGCGTTCTTCACTCGCTGGTCGGCCGTAGACTCGCTGTCTGCCGCAATCGTGATCATGCGTCCACCGGGCCTCAGGACACCCCATGACCGCTCCAGTGCGTCGCCGCCAACGGCGTCGAAGACTACATCCACATCGCGAACCTCGTTTTCAAAACGGGAAGCCTTGTAGTCGATGGCCTCGTCCGCTCCAAGGCGCTTAACGAAATCAACGTCATGAGCGGAGACGGTAGCGATCACATGAGCGCCATGGCGGTGTGCCAATTGCACGGCGTACAGACCCACTGCGCCTGCGCCTCCATGCACTAATACACGCTCCCCCGGCTGTATCCTTGCGCGATCTATCAGTCCTTGCCATGCCGTCAAGGCTCCTATAGGCACAGAAGCGGCAGCTTCGTGAGTCAAGGTGGAAGGCTTCCGCGCGATGTTCTGGGGCAGAGTAATGCAGAACTCGGCAGTGGCTCCAGGAGCGAACCAGTCGTTCATGCCATAAACCTCGTCTCCGATTTCGAACTCCCGCACATCTTTGCCACGAGCTGCGACGACTCCCGAGAATTCATGCCCCGGCACCGCGTCCGCGCGCGCTGTTCCTGATTCCGTATGAGTCGTGGGATACCAAAGCAGTTCGCTCGGAGTCACACCAGCAGCATGAACCTGAACCAATATCTCTCCTGCGGCAGGTTCTGGTGTCGGCAGTTCCGCAGGGACGAGCACCGGCCCCTGCTTTGCACTGTTTACTTGCATCGCCTTCATAAAACACCTCGTTCAAACGTTAAGTCCAGCCAGGTGCAGGGGCGCCCCAAGATCGACCTGGGAAAATACGGAATAGCCTGAACTGCGTCATTCGTTTTGAGCGCTCAAAAAATAGGGCGGATCAGGCCGTCCCCTTTTGGTCGTCCAAGCTGTGGGAGTAAGCCCCTCCCTGAGAAACACAGTTGACTAGTTCATCAGCGCGAAGCAGAAAACGTTTGAGCAGCGGAGAAGTGTTCGACTTGTTATAGCCCATCATCAGGCCGATGGTCGGGACCTCGCCGCGCAAGGGACGAGCGACGACCGACGGGATCAGAGCATTTCGCACATAGAGTGGAAGCAGGGTGAAACCGCCGGTGGATGCCACCAACGACATTCCACCGGATAAAGTTTCGGCGTCGTAGTTCTGCTTCAGTGTGATTCCTTCCTTCGCCGCATAGTCATCGATCACGGTTCGGAGGACGGGCGCGACTCGCGCTGTGCTGATGAAACTCTCGCGTGCGAGATCCTGCGGCCGCACTGCCCTGTGCCGGGCTAGGCGGTGGCGAGTAGGCAGTATCGCAATCAAAGGCTCCTTAGTCAGGAACTTAAAAGCCAGGCCTGCGGTGTGCGCTTCGCGTCGCAGCAGGGCCACGTCGATCTTGCCTTGCATCAGCCCATCCGCGAGCTCAGGTGAAGACTTCGTCATGAGCGTAATCTCGACGTCGGGCGCCTCCTCGCGCAAAATGCGCAGCGACTCTGACAGCCAGATCGCTTCCTGTCCCAGCAAAAAGCCAATGACAAACCCTGGCTTCTCGGGCCGTTCTGTACTACGTGCAGCTTCGCAGGCCACTTCGATCTGCATCAACGCCAGCCGTGCATGATCGAGAAATACCCGCCCGGCCGCATTGAGCGCAATGCCACGGGCCTTGCGCTCCAACAGCTTTACCCCGATCTCCAATTCGAGATCGCGAATCTGTCGGCTTAGCGATGGCTGGGCGGTGTGCAGGCGCCGGCCGGCGGCATTCGTGAGGCTGCCCTCCTCGGCGACTGCAATGAAATAGCGCAAATGACGAAGTTCCATTGAAAAACTCCACCCATGCTTTCAAGGCATATCTCTATCACACAAAGTATTTGTTAACCAGTGCGAGTCGGGCCCATCGTATAGAACGGCGGATAACGTTAGTTGTTGTCCCAATTAAACTCAGGAGGTTTCTATCTTCTTGCAACGCAAACCCAGCATTGTTTTTGTTCACGGTCTATGGGCTGACGGCTCATGCTTCGGCAAACTGATCCCGACTCTCCAGAAGGAAGGATTTGAAGTGATCGCTTCTCAGCACGGACTCGATTCACACGCCGGCGATGTAGATTGCGTGAAGAGAACCTTGGGCCGTGTAAGCAGCCCCGCGATCTTAGTCGGTCATTCCTACGGTGGCTCGGTCATCACGGCGGCCGGAACTGACCCACGAGTTGCAGCGCTTGTCTACGTCGCGGCGTTTGCCCCGGATGCCGACGAGACAACACAAAGTCTGCAAGAGAAATTTCCGGCAACCGATATTTTTTCCCATATCGAGGTTGCAGACGGACGCGTGTGGCTGAAAAGTGACGGCGTCTCATCTTTTGCGGGTGATCTCCCCGAGGAAGAGCAGAAGCTGGTCTGGGCCACTCATGCCGCACCTGTAGCAGATTTATTCAATCAAAAGGTGGAAGGTACTGCTTGGAGATCGAAGCCGAGTTGGTACATCGTAGCTACGAAAGACCATACTATCCAGCCCGAGTTGGAGCGTTTCGTCGCGAAGCGTATGGGAGCAACAATCTTCGAGACCGATAGCAGCCACGTACCAATGTTGTCCCAGCCTGACTTCGTGCTAGATGTGATCCGAAAAGCCGCGACCGCGGTTCAAAAGAATAGGGCAGCGTAGTGAAGGTCGCGAACGTCTGTATTCTCGACAGACCGTCGCGAGGCGGTCTGTCCTTTATAAAGCGGGCGGGTGGCCCGGCCTGCTTCCCGGTGTGGTTTTTGCGTCAGACTCCGAGACACTGGGTGGCCCATCCTCGCCGGTGTTGCGGGGGTGGGATTCGAGGATGTCTGGAGCTCCGTTTTTGGATTGTGCCTTTATGAGATTTCCCAAAAATAGAATAGACGAATTGAAGGAATCCGTAAGAAAAGGCAACACCAGGGCTGATCAAGGTTCACGTGATCCCACCCTCGCAAACACCGCGAGGGACCGGGGTCCCCAGCAACTTGATTTTGTTGCTGGGGTGAGGGATGGGGCACCCGAGTTCTTGAAGTTCGAAACTGAAACACACGAAGAGGCTGGGCCACCCGTCCGGCATGCGCTGTTTGATAGTTTCAAACAGAAGGGCTGAGGAAGGGTCGGCCACCCGCCATTGCTTAGAAACAGAGGGCCGCCCGCTGTTTGATAGTTGCAAACAGAAAGGCGGAGGAAGGGTCGGCCACCCGCCGCTGTGTAGGGGTGACAGGTAGTCACATTTCCAAAGTTTATTTCCATCGAGAAACGGGTTACAGTCTCTTGCCCGAAATCGGCGTTGGTGTCCAATTCCCTTATGCCTGAAATAGAGTATGGCCAATCGACAACAGAGGAGTCTGTTTCACTTTGGCGTGAAGCGATTTCTTTTTACGCAGCTCGCCCGTTTGCAGTCATCAAAGTGTTACTTCCACCAGCCGTAATCGCATACCTGGCGGCACTAATCTGCCAACATGAGATCGAGCTGATTCGAGCAAGAGTCATAGCGAGTGGCTTCCGGGTCTTTACGTGGCACGATGTCGGCGCGTATGAGCTATTGATGCTGCCAATGCAGCTCTGGCTCATTCTGAAACAATGGTTTCTCTGGATCTGTTATTGCTTCGCGATAATCGGAATCTGCAATTTTGTCAGGGACTACAGCGTGGAGGAGGATCGATCGAGCATCGGTGTTTTCTCCACGATTCGCGATCGACCGGTCCGGTTTCTTAGCTCCGCAACGCTGTTTTTCGGAGTGCTGGTATTGGCCTTTGCAGGGATGATGTTCATCCTTACGGGAATCGTTGAGATTCAACAGCGAGCGCACATCCCGTACGCGGGGGCATGGGAGAATTGGGTCTCAACTTTGGGTGCGATAGCTCTCATCTCTGCGGTGCTTGTACGCTGGGCCTTCGCTGTTCCCGTAGCGGTTCTGAAGGACCTGCCATTCTCGGCGGCTATGAGATTGAGCGATCAGCTAACCAACCATCGGATGCTCCAGCTTTGGGCGCTGGCCATGGAATCGGAGGTGGCCGGATACTTCGCGCTCATAGCCCCTTCCTATGTTCTGTTCTACTTGCATCTGCCATTGACTCCGTTTAACTACTATTGCGGAGAGGCTGCAGCGATCCTGCTGTCTGCGGTTTCGCAAACTCCTCTAATGCTTGCGATCGCCATTGTGCTCGCGAGACACACGCCCGAATCTGAGCCGATGCACTCGAGCGCGAACCGAAAGTGGACAGCCTAACTGCGCCATTTTCCCGGAATCATCCAGAGAAAACAAATCGGACGGGTGGCACACCCTTTCTCCTCGGTCTGTTTTGTTTTATTCCTTTTTTGGGGATTTCAAGACCGGTACGATCTATACTTTGTGGGGTTGTCTGTTGCGCATGTCGCATCGCTTGACTGTGATCGCTCTCTTTATTGCTGTTGCTTCGGCGACGCCGGTTCCTGGGTTTAGTCCTCGTGATCTCGTACATGATTCGACAGCGATCGTTGTCGGGAAAGTCGAATATCTTAACTCCATCGCGACGAAGGGCTTGTTTGCCGGATCGGCTGTTCCGGCAAAGGAGTACCTGGCCCGCGTGAATGTGGATCGGGTCGTGAAGGGCGGGCCTGATCTGCTGCGCACTCTGAACCTTCACTGGATCATATTGCTTCCAAGTTGGGGGAGCGTAGGCTATGCATCGCCGCCTGATGGGCGCTACATGATGCTCTTCCTCAAGCCTGACGAATTGCCAAACACCTACACATTCGCAAGTCCTTATTATCCGGGTGTCTTTGCAAGCGCCTCGGATGCCACGAGCGCGCAATCTGAGACAAACGCAGCGTCAGAGGAGCAAACGTACCATAAGGTCCTCGAGGAGATGGGGCGCTTTATCGATTCTCCAGACGAGTACGGCCCCGAGCGAACTCGGCAACTTTGGCAACTTGCATTCGTGAATGACCCGATAGTCCATGAGGTAGCGGCTATGGTCGTTCGCGATTCCAATCCGGACGTGCGGGGCCAGGCTATGTTCACGCTCCTGCGCCTGAAAGATCGCGCTTACCTCCCAATGGCTCGAGAGGAAATTCTTCGGGATGCCAACGGACAGGGGAGCGACGTCCATGTTGGGAATCTGATTCTGGCAATCACTGAGGAGTTTCCCGCCTCCGACTCGATTGACCTGCTCAGGACGGCGGCGAAGTCTCGAAATAGTGCGCTTCTCCGCACGGTGGCGTTTGCGGCGCGTTCCACGCAATCTCCGTTGACGATCCCCATTCTGCTACCGCTAGTGGACGATCCCGACGATGAGGTCGCGTGGAACGCGATGCATTCCCTGGGGGAACTTACCAAGCACCTCGACTGGCGTCCGAGGTCGAAAGAGCCCGAGGAGTGGCATCGATGCCTGAATCTGTGGCACAGCTTCGCAGCAAGTTCTGCACAGGCGAGCTTTCCTTAGCAATCCGGATTTGGTGCACTCCTCCCGGCACCAAAACGGAACAGCCGGGTGCCCAGCCTTAGATCTTGTTTTCCCTTAATGAACCCACACAGCGGGTGCCCTACCCTCCGCGATGTTCGGAGGGTGGGCTGCCTGGTGCCCCAGTGTTTGATCTTGCCTTTTTTTAACACCCAATAGTCGCAGGCACTTCGCCGGTCAAAGTAAAGCACTACTGTTGGCTGAGTGAAAGTCCGCCAAACACCTCAGCTTCTTTTCCAATTTCTCGCCATGTTGACTGTGGGACGCGGAGGAAAGCCTCGACTATTTGTGGATCGAATCTTGTACCTGCCGCACTGGTAATCTCCTGCACAGCTACTTCGAACGATTGTGCTTGCCGATAAGACATGTTGTCGAAAGCGTTCAGAACAGCGATCATCCGGGCACCTATCGGTATCGATTCTGCTTTCAAGCCATGCGGGTATCCAGTACCGTCCCAGTTCTCATGGTGGGCTACAATTAACTTCGCAACAGGTGATAGGAACCTTATCTTTGTCACGATCTCGTATCCCCAAACGCAGTGTCGCTGCAACGTCTGCTGTTCGTCATCGGTCAGTAGCGATCCTTTAGCCAGCACAGCATCTGGAATGGCTAATTTACCAACATCATGAAGGAACGCAGCCCGCGCGATTGGGTGGATTTCGAGGGCGTTGAGTTGCATGACACGCCCCAGCGCGATCGAGAATGGCACCAAACGTCTCGAATGCGCTGCCGTAGCGGGATGTTTCAGCTGGAGTGCATCCCCATATGCTTCAATAATGCAGTCTTGGGCGTGCTCAAGATCGGACATTGCTTGTCGAAGTTGTTCGGTGCGGGTACTTACCAACGCTTCCAAGTTCTCCTGATAAGCCTCAGTTGCTTCAGGCATGGAGTTACACCTTTCTAGTAGTTGTCGCGTACTGTACTACAGATTCGTGGACGAAAAACCGGGCACATGGGAAAACGGCACAGCCTGAGAGCCTGTCGGAGATAGATTTTTGCGAACGAAGAATCAACAACTTACAAATAATCGAGTCTCTGTAAGTTATTGATTCCTGGTTCGGGAATCGTTCTCTCCGACAGGCTCCTGATCTGCCCCACTCTTGAACGAGTGGCTGGGTGGCCCATCCTCGCCGGTGTTGCGACCGGGGTCCTCGACAAGCGCCGCCGTTGCGGTTGGCGGGGTGGGACGGTGGGATTCGAGGATGTCTGGAGCTCCGTTTTTGGATTGTGCCTTTATGAGATTTCCCAAAAATAGAATAGACGAATTGAAAGGAATCCCTAAGAAAAGGCAACACCAGGGCTGATCAAGGTTCACGTGATCCCACCCTCGCAAACACCGCGAGGGACCGGGGTCCCCAGCAACTTGATTTTGTTGCTGGGGTGAGGGATGGGGCACCCGACTTCTTTAAGTTCCAAACTGAAACACACGAAGAGGCTGGGCCACCCGTCCCGTAATTCGGGCGCGCGAATCCACATATGAACAAGAACCCGGACACGAACGGGATAATTTGTATAAATCGCACCTGAAGGAGTCGTCATACCAGCTAACGATCTTGGGTGAGACTGCGTCTAAGAGGCTGATCCGGTGCGTCATTCTTCCATCACGGCTGGCTTACTTCTTTTGGTGTTCGCAACCTCATCTTTCGGTTGCGCGACCGGATTTGGCACGGAGCCTCCGGACTCCTGCCACCGTCAGCACAGTCGCCGAGGCTGCATCAGTCTTAAACCAAGCTCAGCGATGGCCAGAGAATTTGCGTGCCACAAGCCGAAATCGACGCGGGCGCAATGTAGCTTGCGCAGCCTTGCGCAATTTCAATTTGCGGAATTCCGTAAATTCGAGATTCCCAGCCCACTGCGGAGCGCTAACGGCAAAGCTTCGCCAGGTCTCAACTCGCGTATCGTCATATCGTCGATCGGCTCACCTGAAACCGATCGCGGCCCCCCTCACTCCTAAAGAAAAACCAGGCGTCAACAGGCTGCAGCAGACGTGCAGTCTTGTGCCCAATTTCCAATCCAATTTTCTTTTAGGAGAACTTATGAAAACAAAGAATTTGCTGATAGTGCTCTTGTTTGCTGCCGCTGGTAGTTGCTTTGCGCAAAGCTCGAGCGCCGGCGTACATCGCACCAACACTCAAATCATCGACTTCATTCTCGACTTCCAGGAGAAACGACTCGTAGATGTTGCCGAAGCCATGCCCGCGGAAAAGTATGGTTTTACACCGTCTGCGGGCGAGTTCAAAGGTGTGCGCACGTTCGCCGAGCAACTAAAGCACATCGCATCGGACAATTATCTTCTAGGCGCCGGCATACTCAATGAAAAACCGCCGTGTGATCCTGGGGTGGACGAGCGCGGGGCGAACTCGGTTCAAACCAAAGCCGAGATCATCGCTTACCTCAAGGACTCCTTCGGGTACATGCATCGCGCGGCAGCCGCCATCGATGATGCGAAGCGTCCTATTCCGACTCCCGGCATCTCGCCCTGGCCTGAAGGCACGGCAACGCGTCTGGGCGTTGCCATAGAAGACTGCGTTCATAGCTGGGACCATTACGGGCAATTGGTGGAATACCTGCGCATGAATGGCATCGTTCCGCCGGCGAGCAGGCGATAACTGTAGGAACTACCTAAGGCTTGCCACTCGCCATGCCATCGGCATGTCGAGTGGCATTTTTTCCGGATGGTCGGCAATCCGGAAGTAGTCCAGACGGGCACCGGGCGATCAATACCGAGAAGTCGGCCAGCGTTTACTGATGTCTCGAGGCGGGGTCCCCGGCAACTCTTGCGTCCTGAGCTTGCCGAAGAGCCTGCCCTGAGCGTAGTCGAATGGGATCATGTGGTTGGTTCTGGCTGTTTGTTGCTGGGGTGGAAGAGTGCGGCACCCGCATTCGGGAATCCCAGAACAGAAATCAAACAACTGAAATGAGAGCGAAAGGGTGCTCCACCGGGCCACTTTGTTTGAATTAGAACCTTGTCGATTATTCTTCCACAACCAAATTGCCCTTCATCTTGGCGTGGCCTAGTCCACAGAGTACTGAACAACGGAATGGAAAAGTGCCGGTCTTGTCTGCAGTGAACTCAGCCGTGGCTGGGACTCCCTTTTTGATGGTCTGATTGACGTCAAATGCATCCAGCTTAAATCCATGGTCATGATCGAGTGCCGTGATCACCAGTTTGACGTGTTCCCCTTTCGTGACTCGAATAGGGTTGGGACTAAACTCGTATTTCTTTGCAGTTACTGCAACTTCGTGCACTTGCTGCGTTCCTGCTGCCGAGGGTTGAGCATTTTGTGCAAATACATCCATCCACAGGACTGTTACAACTGCGAGTAGTAGCTGCGCCATCCTCATCTGTCCTTTTGAGTTGTCGTTGTCTTAAGAATACAAATGCCAGATCTTTGATTGAAGAAGATCAAGACAAAAAGGAGGGAAGTGAACACCACCACTGCTGCTTCTACGATTACTTGGTGTACTTCCCTTCCTTCCTTCAGTAAAGTCTCTGTCTAAAAGAAGCTTCATGCGCTGGCTATTTTTCGCAAGGACCGTATTCCTTCACAAGCTTGCTGGCCAGAAAGGCTCTATCGCCATTGCCATCAGTCTGCCGTTTCCCTTTGACACGAATCTTCGTACCAGGTTGGACTGCGCTCAATCCCATCAAGGCATATGAGTCGTGCTTCCCAGATGAAACCAGCTTTAATCCGCCGCCGTCAGCTGCAGCAACGCAGCCAACCATTGTGCCCCGATTATGGAGAGTGAAATAAAGCAGAGCGAGTCCCGCGCCGGCTCCGGCACCAGCAGCGATCCCTGTGGTTGAACTGTATCCGCCGCTTGGCGGAGAATATGTCCCCGATGAGCTTCCAGAGCTACCAGTGCCAGTTCCGCTCCCGCCATATTGGGCAAAGGACAACGTAGAGAGTCCTGTCGCGATCGCTCCAACTAACAAAAAACGTTTCAATCTCATTTCTACCGCCTCCGTTGTTCTACGTGTCTACAGCAACATTCGAAACAGCCGATAGCCGCCGCCTCAAAGCCTGCTGTGGGAACACGAACTGCATGCTAGTGAGAATCAGAACATCTGGGTCGATTCGGAACAAAAGTCCGATTGAATTACCGTTTGCACCTTTAATAACTGCCGGTAAACACGGGATATTCCAGATGTAAGGAATAAATCCGCTCTGCAGCTGTCGTTACGGAAGGACACTAACGTGCAGTGCTTGGGACCACTTGCACTCTTAATCCGCGGGGAATATTTCGCCGTGAATTTAAGTGAGTCGCGGCGAAGGCAAGCGAAGGACCATGCGCATCACTCCGCTCTCCTGGACCCTTGGAGGCTTGGTGTTGGAATACAACCCTGAGTCTCGGGGTATTTATTCATAATTGAATCTCGCGCATGAAAAGAGCTATTGCCATGACTGGTTTGATTCGCTTCATCTCACTCTTCGCGATCATAAGCTCGTTTTCGTCGACTACTTTTGCTCAGCAATCGTCCTCCGCAGCGAAGCTGACTCAAGCCGGTCGGCAAAATGAGCCGGCTAATACGACTGAAGACGATCAAAGCAAGAGCGGTCAGAAGCAAATCAATGGCACATCGAACGATCGTCTTTTCTTTGTGCTGCCGAACTTCTTGACATTGGAGACCGCGCAGGCTTCTCCCCTATCTCCCCATGAAAAGTTCAAAGTCGTTATCCACAGTTCGTTCGATTATGTTCAATATCCCTGGTACGCACTTCTAGCAGGTATAAGCCAGGCTGAGAACAGCGAACCCGGCTATGGGCAGGGATCTGCAGGGTACGCGAAACGGTACGGAGCGGCCTTTGCTGATGGCACGATCGAGAGTTTCATGACAGGCGCCATCTTGCCATCACTGTTGCGGCAAGATCCTCGCTACTTCCAGTTAGGCCAAGGGAGCTTTTTGCATCGCGCGGGTTATTCAGTCAGCCGACTTTTTGTAACCCGAACCGATTCCGGGCAAGCTCAGTTCAACTTCTCTGAGACTCTTGGCAGTGCATTAGCGGCGGGCATTTCCACTTATAGCTACCATCCAACGCTCGATCGGAATTTACCAAATACCGCTAATGTGTGGGCGACCCAGGTTGGGTACGATGCGTTAACGATCGTCGCGAAAGAGTTCTGGCCTGACATTCGCCGCAAGTTGCGCAAAAAATAGTCATTCCGCTCCCAGATTCATGAGTAGAAGACGTCCTGCGAGAACGGCGCGCTCAGAAACTAAGTCGCACCAAACTAACACTGTTCCAATCCGGTTCAAGGCCTGGTACTTGTAACTCGGGCCACTAATCTTCTCGGGTCTTCATCGTCCGACTCGTCAAGCGTTATGGTATTCAGCAAGCGGCGAGCGCCTTTTAGCCGCCTTCGAATTGATTCCCGCTCCTCGTGATCGAATCGATGACATATCAGCACCATATCGCAATCTGACTCCAGAGCCAGCCGCACGGCATCGCCTCCGGTGCGCGCTATCACAACGCTGTAACCGATTTGCCGGAAAAGACGAGCGCGCCGGGCAACAAGCGCCATGTCTGGTCCGACGATGAGAAGTACGACAGACCCATTAGGTTGAGTCACACATTCTCCATCCGGAAATTTGTCAATATGCCACCCACTGGGAGGCCTAACGCGCAAGGCTCTTACTCCTTTTAACTACTGAAACCTTCAAAGAATTCCCTCGGCAGGACAACGCTGCGGGCGTCGAGAGTACCCGCGTGCCGTGTACATCGCTGCGTATCGTGTGGATTGAGGTGCACGCTGAGAAGTAACGGGGGATAACCAGAAGCATTGCTTCCACACCGAGAACAGGCGAGCGCTCAAAAACCGCACGTGGCATCGAACTCGGCGGCCGGGTTCCCCCACCCGTCATCGGGGAATCCCAGAACAGAAATCAAACAACTGAAATGAAAGCGAAAGGGTGCTCCACCCGGCATTCCGATTTGGGAGGGACCGACTTGATGGGACGAAGTCTTATCGCCCACTTGGGCAATTATTTTCGAGACTGGGACTAGTTACGAATCGCTTCGATGATTTGCAGTGGGGACGCCGTAGAAACGACTTTAGTTATGCTTAACCCAGAACTGCCGAACAACTCACGAAACTCGCGCTCGGTTCGTTCGCGACCGCCTGTCATAACCATCATGTTCAAATCGAGCAGCTTGCTGAAAGATGGCTCGCCACTCTCGGGCACGACACATTCAACGGCTAGGACTTTAGCTTGTGGACGCATTGAGTTTCGGCAATTCTGCAGACGATCGAGACCCGCATAGGCCTGCGCAAGGCTTTCGGGCCGGTTGTAGTCCCCGAATCGTCCCTGAGCCGGTCCAGAGACGGTTTCGGGCGTGCGCGTGATAGCCACTACCTCATGCCCGTCGGAACGTCGCAGCAGTTCCGAAACGACGGCTCTGCCCAAATGGCCGCTGGCTCCACTAACACCGATTTTCACGTCAACCTCCAATACTTCTCTGACGAATTTGTCTTGGCCTCTGCAGGCGGATGTCCGATTTAGGCTGACTGCACTTCCAACCGTGAGGTGCTTTTGCTCAGCCAAGCGATAAGGCTTGTGAGAAGAAGAAGAACAATCGGTGGGAGGGGGTTTCCGCCCAGGATTGTGAGATGGAAGCCAATAGCGCTCGCCATCACGACAGCCAGCGTTGCCGCCGCATAGAGGGTGTAGCTAGGAATAAATAGACCAATCCGGCTGTCACTTCTAGCAAGCCGGTCAGGATACGGAACCATTGCCCGAACCCGATCTTTGCGAACATCGCTACCATTCCAGGAGCCCCAGCCAGCTTCGAGCCGCCGGCAGCAAGAAAAGCTAAGCCCACAACTACTCTGAGTAGCCAAAGGGCGATCATCTTTCCCTTTTTCTGTCCCGTTGACATTTCGATCCTCCTAAACAGCATTGATATTATATTGACGTCAATGCATTGATAAATTAAGTATCGTGATGGATGCAAAAAATGTGAAGCAACGTCTGAGGGGGAAGACATCCGCTCGTCATGTCTGGCTCATTATGTTGAAGGCGCTCAGCGCGATAGCCCGTCAGCTTGACATCGATCTGCAGCGGTGCGGGCTCAGCAATACGGATTTTCGAGTACTCGAAGCCTTGCTGCACAAAGGGCCTCTGCCCGTGAATGTCATCGGACCCAAGGTGAATTTAACGGCCGGTGCCATTAGCGTCGCCATCGACAGGCTTGAGGTTCGTGGACTTGTGGCACGAGTAGAAGGCAAGCGGGATAGACGAGTGCGGATGGTCGCCCTGACGAAAGAGGGAGAGAAGATGATCTCTCCTGTCTATAGCCGTCATGCTGCTCTTCTGGAACGCATCTTTGAGCCGCTCAGTGAGAGCCAGCGCTTGTCCTTGGAGGGCATGTTGAAAGCGGTTGGGAAAAACGCTGAGACTGTGGCCGAAATGTCTGAGGACTAGGTCGAGGCATTGCCCATTGGACGCGCGATTGCAATTCGTCGAATGGCGCTAACAGGGCAATCCGCTCCAAGAGCCGCAAAGGTCACCGCCAAGTTCCGCGTGTGTGGTCGGCTACTCTTACCCAATCCGGGCGGGTGGCGTACCCTTTCGCCTGGGTTTATTTTGTTTCCTTTTGTGGAATTCCAAGTTGTGGGTGCCGCATCCTTCCCACCCCAGCAACAAACAGCAGAACCAACCACATGATCCTTCGACAGGAAACCTGGGGACCTGTCCCCTGTTTCCTTGTCCCCTGTTTCCTTCCGTAGGCTATCCCCTTTTGGTCCAGACACCGGGGTCAGAATGGCCACATGGTGGCTTAGGGTGATGAACTCGCGGAGAGCAGCGCCACGCTCTTGCCCTGGTCCAGATATTCGCAGCTCGAATGCATGATGATGCTCGAACTTCCAGCTCGATAATCGAGGCGGACAAGCACGTGATGCGGCTTGTCAGGTACGCTCGACTCGTATTCGTTGAGGATTTCGGTCACCTTCAGTTTGCTGTGAGACCGCGTCCATTGTACGCAGCCCTCGATCGCGGCGTTAATTGGATCTGGCGGCGGTGCGATCCGCCGTTCGCGTCGGATGTAGAGGATGATGGCGATGAGCAGCCCCAGCACCGCGACGCAGGTGAGCAGACCTTTCATGACCGGGCGCACTGTATCACAGCTGCACTGGTCCGACACACCAGATAAGACCTAAGAAGTCGCACCGGTTGCGCATTCTGAAGTTCTCTCTGGTTTTCCTCTCCGACTCGCAAGAGTGGTTGCCGCACCGCGGTTGATTTGAAGAAAATTCCGTAGCGACCATTCGGAAAACGAAATCTCTTAGCAAGATCTGCAAGACGCAAATCCTATAGAAGCCATAGGAAGCATATATTTTACCTATACCTTCCATCAGTGAAACACTGGGTGACATGGAACAAGAACTCGCCGTCGCAGCCGGCACCCGGACTCTTGAGCAAGCCAATTCACCTGAGGGCAAGTGCCCCGTCGCGCATGGCGCTCGCCCTGCCCACACCAACGCAGACTGGTGGCCGAATCAACTTAGTCTGAAAGTTCTCCACCAGAATTCTCCGCTGTCTGATCCCATGGGCGAGGAGTTCAATTACGCGAAAGAATTCAAGAGCCTCGATTTGCAGGCTGTGATCAAGGACCTTCATGCCTTGATGACGACGTCCCAGGACTGGTGGCCGGCAGATTACGGTCACTATGGTCCGTTCTTCATTCGCATGGCCTGGCACAGCGCAGGGACCTACCGCATCGGCGATGGCCGCGGCGGGGCAGGCTCTGGCACACAGCGGTTTGCTCCCCTCAACAGCTGGCCGGACAATGCGAACCTCGACAAGGCGCGCCGGCTGCTGTGGCCGATCAAGCAGAAGTATGGCCGGAAGATCTCCTGGGCCGACCTCATGATTCTTGCTGGCAACGTTGCATTGGAGTCGATGGGGTTCAAGACTTTCGGTTTCGGCGGCGGGCGTCCGGATGTGTGGGAGCCGGAAGAGGACGTCTACTGGGGTCCTGAGGGCAAGTGGCTGGGTGACGAGCGCTACAGCGGAGATCGCGAGCTCGCAGGTCATCTCGGCGCGGTGCAGATGGGCCTGATCTATGTGAATCCAGAAGGTCCTAATGGAAAGCCTGATCCAATTTCTGCGGCACGCGACATCCGCGAGACATTCGCCCGCATGGCGATGAATGATGTGGAGACCGTTGCGCTGATTGCTGGAGGTCACGCGTTTGGCAAGACCCATGGCGCTGCTGCTCCGCCACAGTATGTCGGTCCCGAACCCGAGGGCGCCGACGTTGAGGAGCAGGGTCTCGGCTGGCGCAACAAGTTCGGCAGCGGCACAGGCGCGCACACCATCACCAGCGGTCTTGAAGGTGCATGGACCCAGACCCCCACGAAGTGGAGCAACAACTACCTGAAAAACCTGTTCGGTTTTGAGTGGGAGCTCACCAAGAGTCCGGCAGGCGCGCACCAGTGGACTCCGAAGAATGGGGCTGGGGCAGGCACGGTTCCTGATGCTCACGATCCGGCGAAGCGGCACGCGCCCTTCATGCTCACAACGGACCTCGCGTTGAGAATGGATCCGATTTATGCGCCGATCGCGAAGCGCTTCCACGATCATCCCGAGGAACTCGCCGACGCGTTCGCCAAAGCGTGGTTCAAGCTAACGCACCGCGATATGGGTCCGATCTCGCGGTACCTGGGCCCCCTCGTTCCCAAGGAGCCGCAGTTGTGGCAGGACCCGGTTCCCAAAGTGGATCACAAACTTATCGACGACAAAGACGCTGCTGCTCTTAAGGCCAAGATTCTCGCGTCTGGTCTTTCGATCTCTGAACTGGTGACGACGGCCTGGGCGTCGGCGTCGACCTTCCGCGGCTCCGACAAACGCGGTGGGGCGAACGGAGCTCGCATTCGCCTCGCGCCGCAGAAGGACTGGGAAGTAAACCAGCCGGCCCAATTGGGGAAGGTTCTGCAGAAGCTGGAATCTATCCAGAAAGAATTCAACAGCTCGCAGACGAACGGGAGCAAAGGAAAGAGAGTCTCGCTGGCGGACCTGATCGTCCTGGGCGGCAACGCAGCGGTCGAGGAAGCGGCGAAAAAGGCCGGGCAAAATGTGAAGGTCCCCTTCGCGCCGGGGCGCACGGATGCTTCGCAGGAGCAGACGGATGTGCACTCTTTCGCTGTCCTGGAGCCGGCCGCAGATGCGTTCCGGAACTATCGCCGCAAGGGAGAGCAAAGATCCGCCGATGAGCTCTTATTGGATCGGGCGCAGTTGCTGACTCTGACCGCTCCGGAAATGACGGTACTCGTCGGCGGTCTCCGTGCCTTGAGTGCGAACTTCGGGCAGTCGAAGCACGGCGTTTTCACCAAGCGGCCGGAGACGCTGACGAATGATTTCTTTGTCAACCTGCTCGACATGAACACGAAGTGGCAGCCTGGATCCAACGGTTCTGGCGGCGTCTATGAGGGACACGATCGCGCGACGGGCAAACTTAAATGGACCGCAACGCGCGTCGATCTGCTGTTTGGTTCGAACTCGCAGCTACGAGCGGTCGCGGAAGTCTATGCATGTGACGATGCCAAGGGGGCGTTTGTGCATGACTTCATCATTGTATGGAACAAGGTGATGAACCTTGATCGCTTTGATCTTGCTGAAGCGCAGGTGAGATGAAAGGTCGTTCGGCCGCCTAATTGGCGTGAGCTGGAGAACATGCTCACGCACTTTCCCAAAGCGGTTCCAGAGATTCCGGTTGCGACCGCGAGTTTACGTTCCGACGAGAACAACACACCCAATCGGACATGAACCTTTGCGAGTGCTCTATGACTCTGACCGCGTTGAGCCTGAGGTTGTTCGTGATTCCATAGAGCGACGACGGCTCGTCAGTTCCTGCGCCAGCTTCGAGAAGCGCGACGGCTGAGTGCTCTCGGCTCCTTACTGTCCCACCTGATACCTAAGCACCGACAAAGTTGAAAGATAGGCGTATCTAAGAAACTAGGGGACAGGTTACAGGGGACAGGGCACAGAGAAGATCGGTAGCGAGTCTGCTGCTGGAGGGCTCCGGCGCGAGATCGGCTTCGTGCGCGCGCCGGGAGAACGTTATTTCGGTGTGAACTGATTGAGGTCGTAGATACCAAGCTGCTTTTCCAGAGCCTCGACCTTGTCCAGATAGATGTCGAAGCCGTCGCCGCCGAAGGTCTTGCGCTCGATGCTTTCAAACTGCTCGCCCATCGCGTCGTACTCGTGCCGCGAGACAATCTTGTGCAGCTCGGGAAAGAGGATTGTGTCCTCACGCGCCTCGTGCGGCGCATACATGCGATTGAAAGCTTCCAGGTCGGTGGCGAGGCGATTGCGATCGTCCTGCGTTTTGAGAGACGCGGCGGTCGCCAACACTCGCTCGGTAACGCGGCGACCGGCCTGATGCTGTTTCAATAAGGTCTCCACCAGGTCCACGAGCTTGCCCGCCTTGCGAAATCGCGGGAACAAGTGATCCTCCTCGAGTTTCTCGTGGTACTCCTCAATGAACTTCCGGATGATGGTGGCGCCATCGGTGACAACTTGTGGAGGGAAATCCTGGTTGGAGCGAATACGCCGAATGATTTCGTCATAGGCCAGCAGCACGCGCTTGAGGATCCCATGCTCGCGCATGAGGTCCTCGTTGGTTGAAACCTCGTTCTCCTCTTCCTTCTTTTGCTCAGCCAGCAGCGACGTTGTGCCGGCAAGCACTCCGACGCCTCCCAGAAGAGGAAGCGCTCGAACAAACTGCCGGCGCGTCTGTTCGGCACGAGATTCATGATCGCGCATGTCGTCCCCCAGCGAAAATTATGCCATTCCCCCCGACCGCTTACTGTCGCACCTGATACCTAAGCCTAGATAAGGTTGAAAGATACGCGTATCTCGCATTCGTGTTCCCGATCTGTGCATCGGTGTGCTGGAGCTGGCCTGGCTGAGTTCCACAACAGACTAGGGGACAGGTTACAGGGGGACAAGGAACAGGGGAAAATCGATCGCGGTCTGCTGCTGGGTGGGGCACGCTGCTCAGCTTCACGACGGGCTTGTAACTGAACCATTCAAGCCACAGGGTCCATTGGCCGCTTGGACATGCACTTTAGTAATGCCTGTTTTCAGGAAATGTGACTAGAATGTCCGCCCCAAGGAAAACAAACCATGCCCACCGACCGTTTGCCACACGGTGGTTATTCACCGACGCCCTTGCGGAAATCGCATCTCCTCTTCCAATCGGTCACAACTCTTGCATTCCTTATTGCCTTCCATAGCGCAGCAGCGCAAGTTGGGCACGGGCGGCATAAGGGACGTCTAATCACTCAGCCCATTGATGAGGGCAAGCTGATCAGCCTTCACGGTAATACGCATCCACAGGCGAAACTCAAGAACGATCGCGGTCCGGTTGCTGACAGCTTGGTAATGGAACACTTATTACTTCAATTGAAGCGCTCTCCCGAACAGGAACGGGAACTGCAGCAGTTCATTGAGGAACTCCACAGTGAGACCTCGCCGAATTTCCATCAGTGGCTTACTGCGCAGGAATTTGGAGACAGGTTCGGGTTGGCACAGGAGGACCTGGACACGATTGTTCACTGGCTCGGGTCGCATGGTCTTACAGTGAATCTCGTTTATCAGAACGGAAACGTAATCGATTTTTCGGGCACAGCTGAGCAGGTTCGCAGCGCGTTCCGAACAGAGATCCACAACGTTGAATTCAAGGGAGAGAAGCATATATCCAACATGAGTGATCCGCAGATTCCGGCGGCACTCGCACCGGCCATTGGCGGCATCGTCTCTTTGAATGATTTCCGTCCGCGCGCTATGCACAAGCTTCGCAAGCAGCGACCAACGTTTACCTTTGATTCTTCTGGTCCGACTTATGCCTTGGTGCCCGGCGATCTAGCCACGATCTATAACTTGAATCCGCTTTTTAACGCAGGATATTCGGGCCAAGGTCAAACGATCGTCCTCATCGAGGACACCGATGTCTTCAGTGCGGGTGACTGGAGCGTCTTTCGTTCCACCTTTGGCCTCGATGGCTATGCTTCAGCCTCGTTCGCCTCTGTGCACCCAACGCCGGCCGGCGGCCCTAATAACTGCGGCTCCCCTGGAATCATCGCGCCGAATGATGCTGAAGCTATATTGGACGCCGAGTGGGCCAGCGCAGCGGCGCCAGGCGCTGCCATCGAGATGGCATCATGCGCGGACACCGCCACGACCTTTGGTGGACTGATCGCGATACAGAATTTGATCAACGCCAGCGGTCAACCGCCGGCAATCGTGAGCATCAGTTACGGACAGTGCGAAACGGTAAATGGTGCTGCAGCCAACGCGGCATACAATTCAACCTATCAACAGGCAGTAGCCGAAGGCGTCTCGATCTTCGTTGCGTCCGGAGATAGTGGTGCTGCCGGCTGTGACAACAGCGTCTCGGAAGCAACGCATGGCATTGCCGTCAACGCCTTCGCTTCGACGCCCTACAACGTAGCTGTGGGTGGCACTGATTTCAGTGACACGTTCTCCGCGGCAAATTCCGCTTACTGGAACACAACGAATTCGCCAACCTTCGCTTCTGCTCTCTCGTACATTCCAGAGATCCCGTGGAACGATTCCTGTGCTGGGCAGTTGATCTCAAACTATGCTGGCTTCGGTCAGACTTATGGACCTTCGAGTCTGTGTAATGATCCATTCTTTGGTTCCCTCCTCCAGACTACCGTTGCAGGCGGAGGTGGCCCAAGTGGATGCGCCACCGGGACTTCTGCCTTTGGCGATCTCGTAAACGGAACTTGTCAGGGATGGCCAAAACCCTCATGGCAGTCCGTGCTCGGCAACCCCAACGACGGAGTGCGCGACACCCCCGATGTTTCACTCTTCGCTGCCGACGGCCTATGGGGACACTATTACGTTTTTTGCTGGTCTGATGTTGCAAACGGCGGAGCGGCATGTGCGGGCAATCCGAGTGTTTGGTCAGGCGCCGGCGGCACTTCGTTCTCATCGCCGATTCTTGCGGGCGTCCAGGCTCTGATTAACCAGAGAACCGGAACGAGGCAAGGAAATCCCAATCCCGTTTACTACCAAATGGCAGCAAATCAGTATGCCGCGGGCAGTGGTGCCGGCTGCGATTCGAGCAGCGGCAATGCAGTCTCGCCTGCATGTGTCTTCTATGACGTAACTCTGGGCGACATGGATGTGAACTGCTCAGGAAACGCCAATTGCTATCAAGGAGTACTTTCCACATCCAGCACGTCGTTTCTGCCGGCATACGGCACCACAACGGGATGGGACTTCGCCACCGGTATCGGCACGATCAACGTTACGAATCTTTTCAACAACTGGCCTCCTGCCGTGCCTGGCTTCAGTCTCTCAGCTTCGCCGAGCAGCTTGATTGCGCAACAAGGCGCGACGGCATCGAGCACGATCACAATTGCTGCTCAAACTGGCTTCAATGGAAGCGTTAGCTTTTCTGCCTCCGGCTTGCCAAACGGTGTCACGGCGACTTTCAATCCAGGCAGCGCGACAACCCAGAGCACAGTGACATTCTCCCCAGCGTTGACAGCAGCCATTGGAACCTTTGACGTGCGAATCACTGGAACATCAGCGAGCGTAACGAGCGCGACCACGATCACACTGGCAGTCACACAAAAGACTTGGACTATTTCGGGAACGATCGCAAATGGGGCCGGCGCGGCAGTCACACTCAACAACGGCAGTGCAGGGACGACGATTGCCGATGCCTTCGGCAACTACGGCTTCCCCAGCGTAGTGAACGGACCTTACTCAGTTGCTGCCACGAAGTCCGGCTACATCATCACACCCTCGAGCCAGAGCGTAACGGTGAGCGGCGGAGATGTGTTGCGCATAAACTTCAGCGCCAATATCGCCACCCCGCAAAGTGCTTGGACGTTGAAGTATGTGGACAGCCAGGAGACCAGTTGCGTACATGGGGAGGCGGTGCGGGGATTCGACGGCAATCCGACGACCACATGGCAGACGCAATGGTGCTCAACTTCTCCCGGTCCGCCTCATGAGATCCAGATCGACTTAGGCTTTACCTACGGCCTTATCGGTTTCGCCTATCTGCCACGTCAGGACGGCGGGGTTAACGGATCGATCAAGCAATACGAATTCTACGTCAGCAACGACGGCAATACGTGGATCCTCATTTCCAGCGGAGTGCTGGTTAGCACCTCTGGAGATGCGAGCCAGAAAGCAGCGATGTTCAGTGCGATTGCGGGACGTTATGTGCGTCTGCGCGAAATCAGCGAGGTTAACGGGAATCCGTGGGCAACAATGGCGGAACTGAACGTTCTTACATCTGCCATTCCGGTCGACTTCTCGATCTCTGCTAATCCTGCCGCAGTCAGCCTCACGAGGGGTACGTCGGTGAACTCGACGATCAGTACGAAACTGAGCGGCGGCTTCAATAGCGCGGTAACACTGACTGCCTCCGGACAACCAGCCGGAGTGAGCGTCACTTTCAATCCTGCCTCGATTGCGAGTCCCGGGTCGGGAACGTCCACGATGACTTTCTCTGCAGACTCTTCAGCGCAGTTTGGAAGCTATCCCATAACGATCACGGCCAGTGGAGGTGGAATCACTCACACGACTACTGTCATTTTGACTGTCGCTCCCAACGTAGTGCCCCAGAATGGCTGGACGCTGAAGTACGTGGACAGCCAGGAGCTCAGTTGTGTGAATGGGTCAGCGCTACTCGCATTCGATGGCAATCCCGCGACTACCTGGCAAACGCAGTGGTGTCCGTCTTCTCCTGGGCCGCCACACGAGATTCAGGTCAATTTGGGATACAGCTACAACCTGGTGGGATTCACCTACCTGCCTCGGCAGGACGGTACAGTCAACGGAGGCATCAAACAATACGAGTTCTACACCAGCAACGACGGCAATAGTTGGACGATGGCATCCAACGGAATGCTGATCACGACCGCTGGCGACAAAAACCTGAAGACAATAATGTTCAATCCTACGCAAGCCCAATATGTACGCTTGCGAGAGATCAGCGAAGTGAACGGCAATCCCTGGGCTGTGGTGGCAGAGTTGAACGTGCTTGCTTCAAGCCTCCCAGTCGATTTCCTAATGTCCACGAACACTTCCGCTCTGACTCTAACCAGAGGCACATCAGGCAATGCCACAGTCACCACGACCGCAATCGGCGCCTTCAGTGGCCCAATAGCGTTGAGCGCTTCCGGACAACCGACCGGAGTCAGTGTCGGCTTTAGTCCGTCGACGATTCCCATTCCGGGATCTGGAACCTCTGCCATAAGCATTGCCGTTGGCAGCTCTGTAGCATTCGGGAGTTATCCAATAACCATTACCACCAGTGGAGGCAGCGTAAGCCACAGCACAACGCTCACTCTGACCGTTGCCCCAAACATCGTTCCGCAATCTGGCTGGACACTAAAGTACGTCGATAGCCAAGAGACGAGTTGCGTGAATGGGTCAGCGACCTTGGGCTTCGATGGCAATCCTGTAACTATATGGCAGACGCAGTGGTGTCCATCCTCTTCGGCACCGCCACACGAGATCCAAATCAATTTAGGCGCGACTTATAACTTAGTGGGCTTCACCTATCTGCCGCGGCAGGATGGGAGTGAGAACGGCAAGATCAAACAGTACGAGTTCTATGTCAGCAGCGACGCCAACAATTGGACACTCGTATCGACTGGCCAGCTGATGACCACCTTGGGCGATAAGAGCCTAAAGACGGTGATGTTTGGTGCGACTCAAGCTCGATACGTGCGCCTGAGGGAGATCAGCGAGATCAACGGAAATCCCTGGGCGACGATGGCCGAATTAAACGTGCTCAGCGGGAGTGCAACGGCGATCCCCGACTTCCTGATATCGGCGAGTTCCAATGTGGTCAACGTGGCAGCAGGCCATGCGAACAGCACATCTATCGTCACTACGGTGAGTAGTGGGTTCAACAATGCGCTCGCCTTGAGCGCCCTTGGACAACCAACCGGGGTGAGTGTCGCCTTCGATCCTCAGTCTTTAGCAAGTCCCGGATCCGGAAGCTCGGCTGTGAGCTTTGGAGTGGGTGCAACAGTCCCATTTGGGAACTATCCAATAACTATCAATGCCAGTGGAGGTGGAGTAAGCCACAGCACAACAGTCACGTTGACGGTCACTCCCGAGATCGTTTCGCAGAGCGGCTGGACCTTGAAGTATGTCGACAGTCAGGAGACCGGTTGCATCAACGGATCAGCAACATTGGGATTTGACGGCAATCCGGCGACCATTTGGCAGACGCAATGGTGTCCCTCCTCTCCCGGACCGCCGCACGAGATTCAGATCAATTTGGGTGTCAGCTACAACCTTGTGGGCTTCACGTATCTGCCGCGTCAGGACGGCGGCGAGAACGGCAAGATCAAGCAATACGAGTTCTACGTCAGTAGCGATGGCAATACATGGACTCTAGTATCCACCGGTGTTTTGATGACGGCGACTGGAGACAAGAGCGTGAAAACGGTGCTATTCAGCCCAACGCAGGGACAATATGTGCGCTTGCGGGAGCTCACTGAGATCAACGGAAATCCCTGGGCGACGATGGCCGAACTGAACGTACTGATGACGCACACAAGCGATGTGCCCGACTTTTCCATGTCGTCGAATTCTCCCGTGTTGGTACTTCCTCGAAACAGCAGCGGGAACTCAATCATCACAACCAGCGTGGTTGGCAGCTTCGACACCGCGATCGCGCTGACCGCCACCGGCCAACCCGCAGGAGTGAGCGTCACGTTTAATCCGGCATCCGTATCAGCGCCAGGTGCCGGTCTCACGACCATGAACATCAACGTGGCGAATGCCGCGAGTGGGACTTATCCCATTACAGTAATGGCAACCGGCGGCGGTATTACCCATAGCACCACTGTGACTGTCACGGTGGCAAGCGGAGTTGTGCCGCAGAGTGGTTGGACGCTGAAATATGTGGACAGTCAGGAAACCAGTTGTGTGAACGGATCAGCAGCGCTGAGCTTCGATGGCAATCCGGCGACCACTTGGCAAACGCAATGGTGCCCATCCTCTCCCGGACCGCCACACGAAATTCAGATCAACTTAGGCACGACCTACAATCTCGTGGGCTTTGCTTACTTGCCACGCCAGGACGGCGCTGAGAACGGCAAGATCAAGCAGTACGAGTTCTACGTCAGCAGCGACGGCAATAATTGGACGCTGGTCTCGAGTGGAGTGCTGATGACTACTCTTGGTGACAAGAGTCAGAAATTCGGAGCCTTCAATGCAACGCCGGCTCAGTTTGTGCGTCTGCGAGAGATTACCGAGATCAACGGCAATCCCTGGGCAACCATGGCCGAGTTGAACCTGCTTGCTCAGTAAGACTAGTCGCACCCTTCCCCTTTTGGTCGGCGGGCAGCATTGCAGGACGCACGATCGCACGTCTTGGTTATTGCAGAGTTGCAGCAACGAACCTTACGTTCGGCCTGCTTCCGCGATTCGTCGTTAAGATGCCAGAAAGTTCTATCTCTTGCCCGTCACGCGCTGATTGATAAGTGATTGTCCAGACGAAGAAGTTGAATCCACCAGCTCCAACATCGACAACGTCGGTTACATCAGCGGCCGATCCATCAGTAAGACGCGCGGTTAGAGTGAGTGCTCCCGAAAATACGCTGCAGTAAACCTTGAGTGTTCTCACCTCACTTGAATTCGCTGGCGCACGAAGCCGGAACCCAAATCTTGTTCCCGATCCGGACGTGAACACGCCTTGATCGGTCGTGAATGACGCCAAACTAAGCCCCGCAGCATCATCGGAAGCAGCAGAGTTGATGGAGTGGGAACTTCCCTGCGTGAATAAGGTGTTGCCAGCGGTTACCCAATCGAAGCTCTTCATGATTTGGCCTGCCAGCATTTTGCTGTGGTAATTCCCACTCGTGCTGCCGCCGGGCGCGAACCAATCTCGAGTTCCTTCAGCAGACAGATTGATGACACTGTTCGGCGCCAGCGTGTGCGACGCATTCAGCGAACCGGTACCAGGGTAATTCGTCGGTCCAGCAGGGCCTTGCGGTCCTACAGGCCCGATAGCACCTGTCGCTCCGGCAGGACCTTGTGGTCCTGGAGATCCTTGTAATCCGGCAGGTCCGGCAGCTCCTTGAGGACCAATTTGGCCTTGTGGTCCTGCTGGCCCTGTTGCTCCAACTGGTCCTGTAGCTCCGGGCAAACCTTGCGATCCCATCGGTCCTGCTGGCCCTTCCGTCCCCACAGGCCCTGGAACGCCTTGCGGACCAGCTGGTCCTTGAGGTCCTGTCGCTCCAATTGGTCCAGCAGCGCCAACTGCTCCGGCAGGCCCAGCAGGTCCTGGAACTCCCTGCGGACCAATTGCTCCTTGAGGTCCCGTCGCTCCAACTGGTCCAGCAGGTCCCGCGGGGCCAACTGCTCCCGTTGCGCCGGCAGGTCCGGCAGCTCCTTGAGGACCAATTTGGCCCTTGTGGTCCTGCTGGCCCTTCCGTCCCCACAGGCCCTGGAACGCCTTGCGGACCAGCTGGTCCTTGAGGTCCTGTCGCTCCAATTGGTCCAGCAGCGCCAACTGCTCCGGCAGGCCCAGCAGGTCCTGGAACTCCCTGCGGACCAATTGCTCCTTGAGGTCCCGTCGCTCCAACTGGTCCAGCAGGTCCCGCGGGGCCAACTGCTCCCGTTGCGCCTACAGGTCCGGCGGGGCCCGGTACACCTTGCGGTCCCGCAGGTCTAGCCACGCCTGCAGCTCCAACTAAGCCGCGCACACCCTGAGGACCTTGTGGACCCAGCGGCCCTACTTTTTCAAGCTGCACGTTTAATTCTGCGTCGTGGCTGTTCGATCCGTTTTCTTTGTGAGCAAATCCTAGACTCAGAACACCACAATCTCCGCCAAACGGAATCAGGGATGTCGGTCTTTGTAGTAAGAGGAGGCCGTTCATGTTGTTGTCGAGGATCACTCGGTGTCCTACGTGTCTCGGGCGGGGCAGAGTGACGCTTCGACGGTATGCCCTACGTGCTATGGAAGAGGAAGTGTTGATGAGAGGTTGCAGGCGCATCAAAGAAAGGCGCAGCCAGTGGCCTTGCGTAACGGTTGTCACGATCAGCAGAGATGAACCGTTGCAGATGACCAGAACGGCGCTACTGATTCATGCTGGGTATTCCGTGATCGCCTTGACCAGTGATGCAGAGGTCATGAAGTTCATCTCGTTAGAAGGGCGTGTCTCAGTAAACCTGATTCTGCTGTGCCATTCGGTTCCAGAAGCCGGCCGTGTTTCCCTTTGCAAAGCCCTCAAGAAGGGCATTTGCAATGCGCCCATCTTGATGCTCTACAACGGCTACGATCCGACATCGGCTGAAATTGATGGTCGGATTGAAAACATACATTCGCCGGAAGCGATGCTTGATACCGTTCAGCTTTTGATTTCCAAGCCCGACGCACTGCCCGTCATGTAGTGGGTGCTGGGTGCCCCACCCGTGAGCCTCGCTTTTTTGATGGATGAACCATGAAGTGGGTGCCCTTCGTTCTTATCGAAGGGCACCCACCGCTTTGTTAGTCAACGAAAAACAAAGTCAAAATGGCACTAGATGAAAGGTGGCGCACCCGGCCTTCCTTGCCCGCCAAGGAGACCGAAACTTGACGGCACCAACGGCAACCCCGGTTTTGTTAGCTCCATCCGACCACGTAACGAAGCACCTCAACAATTGGAGAACCCGTATGCAATCTTTCGGTTCCATTCGCGTACTTCCTTCTCGCCATCTTCCTTGTTCTATCCTTAGCTTGTGGAAGCACCGGTAACAGCAGTTCAACAAACCCAGGCAACGGTTCTAGTTCAGGGTCTGGCTCCGGCAGTGGAGGTTCCGGCGGTTTTGGTTCAGGAAGCGACTCGAGCAGCAGCTTCGTCTCGTATGCTCACGCTGCAACTACTAGCACGATCTCGGGCTACGGAGTGAACGCGAACGGTCGTTGACTCCAGTCTCGGGTTCGCCTTACTCAGTTAGACAGCCCAGAATGCGAACATTGTCACTAATGGTGCCAACCTGTACGCGGTAGCTCAGGGTCAAACCAATCTGGATGTTTTCTCCATTGATAAAGCGAGCGGCTCGCTCAAACTGGTGAACACCACAAGCGCCATCACCGGCGACCCCAATTCCAGCGACATGGCCTCAGGTCTGCATTCGATCATACGGGAGCTTCTCTCTACGTCAGTGTTGGCTTCACGAATCAAGACGGCCGTATCAATGTATTCACCGTCGGCAATAGTTCAAACGTGCAGCAGATGCAATTCCTCGCGACATCGGCGCTCACACCAAGCCCGCTGGTCTTCTCGCCGAACAATCAATACGCTTACTCCTACGCGTGCTCGGCGAGAGTCGAAGGAATCTCGTATATGCGCGCGCGTTCGCCGGCACACTTCCAAAGAAGCAACGATGCAAACGTGAAGCCGCCGACAGGCAATCCGGGAGAGATATTTTGTCCCGAAGCTCTCGCCGTATCGGCAAAGGGTTACGTGTCGGTCGTGTGGCAGCCATTCCAATTCCGCAGTAGCGGCACGGTCGGAAATGAGACCTACGTCACTACCAATACGATCAATAGCGACGGATCGTTAACCGCCGTTTCCGGTTCACAAGTGAAGACAGCTTCAACCTCGGCGAACAAGGTGGCGGTGAACTTTGATCCGGGCGGCAGTTTTCTTGCCGTGGAGGGCGACAGAGGCATACAAACATATGCACTCATCCGTATGAACGACATTGCTCCGCCAGCGAGCGTTCCGGTCGTGACAAGTTTCCCCGCGCCGGGTGGGGCAAGTGTCACGGTGAGCGAGGCACTCGACTTCTGGATCGGACACACGGAAAACGACGTAGTTTCGGCTGCTGAGGCTATGCGGACGAGAAGTATTCTTCGCGCCAACAGCGGGTGAGTTCGCTGGTGTCCGCACCTTCGCGCAACAAGTGAAGCACTTGGCTACGAACAACTGTCGGATGGCCGCGCGCATGCTCGGTCAGACACCAACACCTGATCAGGAAGCCGAAACCGGTCCGGACGCTGTACGATCCAAAGCCGAGATTCTCGACTACTTGAAGGGATCGTTCGTCGCGTTGCATCGGTCCGTAGCTACCATCACAGCAGAGAACGCGGTGACACCGGTATTGCCAGCGCGGGTCGGCACTGCCGGCAGAATACCCGGGTTCAGTTTGCGGTTGACGCTCTAGCCCACTCCTACGATCACTATGGGCAAATGGTGGAATTCCTGCGCATGAATGGCATCGTTCCGCCGGCGAGCAGGCGATAACTGTAGGAACTACCTAAGGCTTGCCACTCGCCCTGCCATCATGTCGAGTGGCATTTTTTCCGGATGGTCGGCGATCCGGAGGTAGTCCAGACGGGCACCGGGCGATCAATACCGAGAAGTCGGCCAGCGTTTACTGATGTCTCGAGTGGGAAGGTTCATCGGCTGGAGACTTCAGGATTGGCAGTTCAACGAAGACTAAATGACCAGGACAGGTGGGGCGAACACCGACCTAGAACACCCGTTTCTTTGGTTCCTCAACGAAAACAACAAGCTGGGGTACTCGGGGGGACCAGAATGCGAAAGCATCCGATTGATGCTTCAAACACCACCGCTGTAACCCGTCCCCGTCCTATTCCGGAACTGAGTGCGACTATGCACCCATAGGCGTTATTCCGTAACAGCGCGCAAGGTCATTGATATTGTTGCGAAGGGCTGCCCAATATCTCTCTGCCTGGGAGCCATAATTGCCCCGAACCAAGACCTGATTGATCTTTCTGCCGTCGTCCATCACTTGTTGCATTTGCGCCTTGGTTTCCATCCAGTTGTCGAGCGGATCAAACTTGCGCCGTAAGCGGTTCGTGGAACGATTCAGATCGGACAGTGCATCGTTGAGATCGTCCTTGGTCTGCTGTGCCGATTGCCTCTGTGCATCGTTGGGTGTGTTCCCGCTGCGGCGAGTTCGACCGTTAGCCTGTGCGGTTTGGGCATTGCCTTTAGCGGTGTCACCCCGCTGTTCCGCCCATTTGCGAAACTGGTCCACGCCATCTTCGACTTTGCGAATGCGATCGGCGACTTGGCCTTTCGCGAATGTTTGCTGTGCGAACGTTGGGATAGTGCAGCATACGGCAACCAGAGCGAGGTAAATGCAGTCAGCAATATTCTTTTTCACTTCCATACTCCTTTGTAGGGACGCTTCGTTTCTAAGGGCACGAAGCCGGCGTCGCCACTACGGTGGTGAGCAACCCTCCGTTTTCCTCGACGCCGTAATGACGTCAAGGCGGATGCGTCCAAAACGATATGGTGGCAAGCAAGTACCCACAACTGGAAGAACTGCGAGTCACTTGATCCTAAATAGAGAAGACGAGGGTGCCGGAGCCAGCGGTCAGTTAAACCAAGATCAAACAAGCCAGCTTGTTCCGAGCCGGGTTCGGGCACTTTGACGGCGCAGGCGGGTACATCGTTTCGGCAAGATTGACCAGAGAGCTTATTGGGGTAGCGCTGCCTGAGCTTGGCCTCATACGGGGTGTTTAGTTCGGCAATCGTCGGTCGGACTCGTACCGACAAACGCGCTAGGAATGACCGTTGAATTGGCGGGTGCCGATCTGGATTACTTTCGGATCGCCGACGATCCCGCGTCGACTCGTACTCGCTAGCTAGCCTCCAGCTGCCGCCTGGAGGACCGCATCCTCCGTCCAAGGTAAGACTACCTCTAGTACGGTGCCGTGCTCGTTGGATTGAATTTGCATCTCCCCCTTCAGCTGCACAACCCGCTCACGCATCCCACGAATGCCTACCCCATGAATAAGCCGCTCGCGACCATTCGTTCCCATCGACACGGGAGACATTCCCCTGCCACGGTCTCGCACTTGCAGCTGGATCTGAGGGCCACATCTGCGCAGGGTGATTTCGGCGCTGGGGCTCCCGGAATGACGGTGAATGTTCGTCAGACTCTCTTGCACAATGCGAAATACGGCGGTCCTAAGGTCTCGCGACAAACGGTCCAGGTCGGAGGAAATGTCCAGTTCCACTTGCACTCCGCTGCGTTCTGCAAAACCACGCACAAACCATCGTAAGGCGTCCCCTAGCCCGGTCTCGTCCAGCATGGGCGGATGCAAGAGGTAGGATATGGTGCGAACCTCCCGTAAGGACTCTTTCACACAATCTGCGCACTCTGACAGAAGCCGGGACGACTTGCGCCCCAGGCCAGGAGATTGCCTTCGCACTGCTGAAACGCTCAAGACCGCTCCCGTTAGCAACTGTCCTACGCCGTCGTGCAACTCGCGAGCGAACCGACGACGCTCGTCGTCCTGGGCTTGGAGCAAGCGTCCCAAAAGATCCTGTGCCGATTCCTCGGCAGCGATTCGTTTTTGAATTTCGCTTCGCAGCTGTTGGTTGGCTTGAAAGAGTTCTTCATTCTTATCTTCTAAGCGTCGCCTGCGTTCTTCCGAAATGTCCGCGGCCAGGATCATCTGGTGAATTTTGGGCAGCTGTAGGGGAAGCGCGATGGCCGTGATCACCGATGCAATCGCTGTAATCAGTTTGACCCCGCCGGCCAGCCAGTAAACTGCCTTCCACAACACGATCACTTCCATCAAGTGAGTGAATCCACAGGCGATGATGAAGGTGCCAAACGCCAGGAACATCCAACTGAATGGAACTTCACGGCGCGTGCGATACACCAGGTACACGAGGGAAAACGATATCGCCACATAGGAGACCCAGATCAATCCATCGGAGACGACGTGCAACGCGATCAGGTTCCGGTTAAACAGGTAGCAATACGCATGGGGGATGAATTGCGATGAGAAAACCGCGCGCATGGTTCCCGGCAAGAGGAGTGTTGCCGAGAGGCCGACGACGGCTATCGCCGGTAGGGCATAGAGAGCTCTCTTATAGTGTAGGGGCTGGAACACGCCAAGCATGTGCACCCTCCAGAAGATGATTTTGGACCGGATTCCTTAGGCCAGAGCTGCAAACAAATCGGAGGCGTGGTGCGCAAGAGAACATATACCGAGCCCGCCGCCTGTCAAGGTTTTTTGAAAGCTTGCCCCTAGGGCTCAATCAACTTTTTTCGAATTGCGTAGCGCACAAGGTCACTGGCGGTACGTAGGTGCAGCTTGCTCATGAGGTTTTGTCGGTGGCTTTCGACGGTTCGGGTGCCAATGCCCAGGGTGACTCCCACTTCCTTATTAGTCCTCCCCTCGGCCAGCAGCTGCATAATTTCCCGTTCGCGCCAGGTCAAACGCCCAACCAGTGCTTCCTCACTTCCGCCGTTCTGCTTTTCGCGGAGGCTGTCCAGAACAACATTGCTCGCCGCCTGGGTGAAGAACGTCCTATGCAGTATCAAGGCCTCCACCGCCAAAACGAGCTCCTGTTCGGCGTCGGACTTCAACACATAGCCCTGGGCCCCAGCCCGCAAGCACGACTGGATCAGTTCCTCACTGCTATGCATGGTTAGCACCAAAACCCGAGTCTGCGGGGCAACTTCACGGATCCGCACTGTAGCCACCACCCCATTCAACTCAGGCATGCCGATATCCAGAATTACGATATCGGGCTGATGCTGTTCCGCCTTCTGCACAGCCTCGCTTCCATTGCGAGCTTCACCGCAGACCGTCCAACCGCGTTGAGTTTCCAGCAAGGCTCGCAACCCGCGGCGAACCACCGCATGGTCATCGGCGATTAGTATGCGGACGGATTTCATTGCTGTTCCCATTGAGACTTGATCTCTTGTCTGCCAGCGCCCACCCGTAATTCCAGTACGTAGCTTTCCGGTGGCTAGAATCCGTACTTTTACGGATTGCGCTATTTAAATAGAGGGTCAACCATAAATGCAACACCCAGAGCCCATGTTTGGATGCTTGTCCCAAAATGCGCACTGGACATTTGGGCGCGCTCTGGCCGCCCTGCTAGTTCACTCTGAGGAGAGTATGGTTTGTAAACAATGCTGTTCGCACAAACAGAGCATATTCAAAGCAGAAATGAACTTACATTTCCCTGGCTGGGAAGGTTTGATCAAACCTACAGTATGGGCGTTTCCGGAGGTTGTAGTTTGCTTGGATTGCGGTCTCTTGGAATGTACCATTCCAGAAACTGAATTGCAGAAACTCGCCGAAGACAGTACGGCTTAAGTGTGCTTGCAGCCCGTTTCAACGCGTGTGAACGACCGTGTGTTCCCCGCAGATTCTTTGGAAGAGTGCCGTGTTTTCCTCACGCAACGAAGCATTCCACAAATACCCACACAGAATGTCTACATCATAGCTTCTCGCAATCCCGTCCCACAGATGTTCGAGCCGAATTGTCGCCTCCGCATTAGCTCTTGCCAACAACTTGGGTGCGGATTCTCCGAAGGCCGCAACTCGAGGATGCTCTCCCTGGGCCGCTTTGGCTGCTTGCTCGATTAAATCGCCAGCAACTTTCATAAAGCGAACGGGGTCAGGTAAATCATTGACCATGAATGTTGAAAGCGTGTCGTCGACATCCAAGGGAATGTAGTTTCCACGTGTGATGGCGGCATCAACGTCCACATCATCTGCCCTCAATCTCTGAAGGAGACCTGTTCCGTGAGACTCGGTCACGACAACGATGACGGTATTCCCAACCTTGAGGGCGGATTCGATAAAGCGAGCAGAGCCATCCAGAAAAGCTGCATCATCGCGATAGAACGCAATTTCATGACAACGTTTACTCTCGATTTTTTCAAGTGGAAGCGGCACGATGACTTCACTGAAGCGCGGAGCCTCGATGGCGTCATCATCCCGGGGACCATTGAGACTGTGGCCCGCCAAACCCGCACTGACGAATTGCTTGCCTTGAAGAACGGCTTCAACAGCTGGCAAAAGGTCTCTCTCGGCATCGGATTTGAGGACGTAACCTTTTGCACCCGTGCGTAAGGCTCCTTCTACGATGTCCGGGGATCGATTTTCGCTCAAGAAGAGAATCTTGGATTTGGGTGAAAGCTCTTGGATCCGGCGAGCGGCGTCAATTCCGTTGAGCGTCGGAAGTCCAATGTCCAGCACGATCAAGTCAGGTTGCAGTGCTTCGGCCTTGTGAACGGCCTCTATTCCATCCAAGGCTTCGCCGATAATTCGATATTCCGCACGTTCCTGAAGCTTGGAACTGATAAAACGACGCCAAGGTTCGTAATCATCTACCACCAGAGTCCGCGTTTCCAAAAGGTACCCCTCATGGAGAATCGTCACGACGGAGCTGATCCCAAGGTTGGTCGCGAGGCAAGTGAAAGGAGGCAAGATTAACACGAGAATCTCAAGATAAGGAGATAACGATTCAAAACGAACGGAGCAGGAGAAAGCTGAATTTAAAATAGCCGTCGCCATCGGTGACGGCTTCGCGCACGCCTTTGGTTTGGTAACCCAAAGGTCTTGTTCTCAACTTTGTTTTGGAAAAGGATCCACCTGCCGGCATGACTGGCCGGTGGCCCATTCTTTTTCTACGCCAATTCCAACTACCCCTACGACGTGCATGCTGAGAGCAACGGACTCAGCCTGAACCAGTCTCAATTCACTGGTGTTCGCGGAACAGTGAATTTATCAGCGAATTTAACAGCGAATGTTTTCTGAAAACGCCGGCGAGCAACGGACAGTTCCGCGCAACCCCCTGCCGCGTCAGAGATTATCGAAATTTGCGATTCTTACTTGCCCCAAAGAACAGTGAATAACAGTGAATAAGCAGTGAATTATGAAATTTGCAATCCGTTGCTCGCGCCAGCGTCCGATGATTGCGACGAGCACTCTACCCCAGCGGCGTGAGTTCCAAAATGAAATTTTCGTTGACTCGCGATCCCACTCGTGGTATCACCGAACTACGTTCGGTGCTGAGGGATGACCGCTCCGGACGCGACAGTCCGGGACCGCGTAACTCCTCCAACTACCGCCGCCTTCGCCCTGATCATGCTGCAACCACTCCCTCCGACGACGCCCTCAACCGCGCGGAGGGATACATGTTGTGTCCCACAACAAGACAAAGCCAAAGGCGGAATTATATAAATCCTCGAATCCCACTCTCTCCAGCCCCAGGCTGAGAGTTGGGCACCCTTTGTCTTGGAGTCTGATGCCAAAACCAAAATGGGAAAAGATGGGCCACCCGTCGTTGCTGAAGCGCGGGACATAATGCAACTACGGGTCAATGAGTGCAATAGCGATTTTCCAACAGGCGACGAGTCGCGCTGCGATGCTGAGACCGCGCACAAGCGTGCGCAATAGTCCTAACAAGGGCGCTGCCTGAAATACCCTAACCAGATGAATGCCGCACCAATCCAGAGGATCGCGAACCCTACCACTGACCCGCCGGCGAAGACAGAGTGCAAGACGAAGGGAATGGGGATCAGCGTTAAAGAGATCGCAGCCACCAAGGACGCTGCGCGCCGGCCCAGGCGCGCGAAATACAAATAGAGGAACCAGAGGAGCGCCGCGAAGCTCCAGTGAAACGCCGCTTCCCAGGGGGCGTCGCGAACCATCGGAGAGACGATATGGCCATGGGTGGAATAGGGCCACAACGGGACGAGCGTGAGGAACAGGCTCCCGCCGAACAACATTCTGCGCCGCCACAATCCCCGACGGACGCTCTCCAGGTCGCGTTTCTCCTTCTCTCGGCTGGCCGCGATGGGCGCGTGGGCCCGCAAAGTTTCGAGCGGCGTCGCCGCGCTGCGCGCGATACGTTCGAAGTCGGGATCCTGACGAAAGTAATCCTCGACCAGCACCTTGGTATCCCCGCTGGCCTCGCCCGAAAAATAAATCGGCAACAAATCCGTGACCACTTCCCGTGTGACATTCATGGTTTTGCTCCTGCGGCGGGAACGATTTCCCGCCATGCCTGCCTGGTTTGCATCAGCTTCAATCTTGCGCGATGAACCTTCACTTTTGCGGTGACTACCGGGATTCCCAGCGTCTCCGCGATTTCCTCGTATGGCATTTCGTCGAGCGCGCGCATCAGCAGCACCGTGCGGTCCATCTCTGGCAATTGCTGCAACGCCGCAAGCACCGCCCGCACTTCCGCGCTCTGCTCCATTTGCGTCTGCGCGCTGATCCGCGTATCGGGCATGTTCTCGCCAAGCTGCGTGTGGCGCGCGGCCCGCCGCAGCAAATCGGTGTACGCGTTTCGCGCAATGGTGAAAAGATAGCTTTTCACCGTCGGCTGGCGAATGCGGCCAGCCGCCATCCACGTGCGCACAAACGTGTCAGAGGTGATCTCATCCGCCATCACCACATCGCCGCACAAATACAGCGCAAATCGGCGGACATCGCCGGCATAGCGTTCGTAGAGGTTCTCGACGTCCGTCATCTTGATTGCTCGACAGGTTACGGGCGAACGCTCGAAAGGTTACGTCAAAGGAAACCCCGCGGCTCATCCCGCAGCGGGACGTTTGGGAGTAAAGGTTTGGGTTAACACGCACAGCGGCGATGCACTCCGGTCCCGGGCCACTCGGCAAGCTATAGTGGTTGCGACACAATTAGCGGTATCCTTGTTGTGCCGTTCCCGCGATGCGCAGGCTAACAGTCAGTTCGATGGTGCTGTTGATTCTGGGGCCGCTCTTTGCTCTTGTGATCTCGCCTGCGACCTTGTCGTCTGTGCCGGCATGTTGCAGACGTGACGGCAGCCATCATTGCGCGGCGATGGCGGAGATGTTGCCTGGCAGCAGCGACGGGTTCCGCGCAAGTAATCCTTGCCCCATGCGGCAAGGCCAGCAGCTTGCGACGGGGATAGTTGCCCTGCCTCCTCGGTCCTCTGCACAAACTGAGATTGCGCGCCAGTTATTGATCGGCAGCGCGGTTTCGGGGCGACGTTTCACGCCGATCAACACCGATCATCAACGCGGTCCTCCAGCAGTCTCCTAAACACTTTCCAAATCCGGACTGGCGCCCTGGGTATTTTCTGCGTTGCATATGCCGGCGGCGATTCTCGAATCCGCTGCTCGCGATCGATCGGTTGCTCAGACAGACCCCCGTTAGCGCTGGATCTAACCTCCCGACGATTGGAACCGGGCTTCTATTCACAAGGAGTGCGCTATGCGTAAGCTGCTCTTATTGAGTTTGCTATTTATCCCCAGCCTGAATTTCGCGTCCGTCTTCGGCGTGGTAAAGGGCATTGTTCACGACCAACAGCATCGTCCGATCGCGAAAGCCAAGGTGTCATTGAAGTCTGCAACCAGCGACTGGAAAAACGAGGCAACCACAAGCGACGCCGGCCAGTTTCTGTTTCAAACCGTACCGCTCGGAGACTACGAGGTCACTGCTGAATCCCCGGGGTTCGCCAAGCTGATGGCAATGACCACCGTCACGGGCGGCGATGCTCAGGATCTCCACTTCCAGCTCACGATTGCCAAGGTTGAAGAAAGTGTCAACGTGACCGGTGAGGCTTCCGCTCTGAATCCCTCATCGAGTACGACGGAGACCATGATCGGTCGTCACGAGATTCTCACTACACCAGGAGCCGATCAGACCAACTCGCTCGCGATGATCACCGACTACGTGCCCGGGGCTTACATGGTTCACGATCAACTGCATCTTCGTGGCGGACACCAGGTCACCTGGGCGATCGATGGTGTCCCGGTACCAAATACGAACATTGCAGGTAACGTGGGCCCACAATTCGATCCTAAGGACATCGATTATCTCGAAGCCGAACGGGGAGGCATTTCAGCCGACTATGGCGATCGCACTTATGGTGTCTTCAACGTAGTTACGCGCTCGGGTTTCGAACGCAATAGCCAAGCCGAGTTGGTGGCGAGCTACGGCAGCTATCACTTTACCGACGATCAGTTCAACTTTGGCAGCCACAGCGACCGCTTCGCCTATTATGCGAGTCTCAACGGCAGCCATACCGATTTGGGACTGGAAACACCCACATCGAAGGTCCTTCATGATCGCGCCAATGGCTACGGAGCTTTTACATCTCTGATCTTCAATTCCACGCCGTCCGATCAGCTGCGATTTGTGGGCTCAGCGCGGCAGGACCACTATCAGGTTCCGAACGATCCTGATTTAGAGGCAGCGCTGGTCAGCGATCGCGAACGCGAGCAGGACGCATTCGGGAACTTCTCATGGATTCACACTTTTTCGCAGAACCTGGTGCTAACGCTTTCGCCTTTTTACCACTTCAACCGCGCCGCATTTGAGGGCGGATCCAACGATGTACCCAGCACAACTGTGAATCGCGCTTCCAATTACGCCGGAGGGCAGGTATCGGTCAGCGCCGTCTACGGAAAGCACAACGCAAGCGCCGGATTTTATGCCTTTGGACAGCACGACAACACGCGATTTGGACTGATTGCGAACGATGGCAACGGCAACGATATCGCTTCGCGCGACTCCCTTAGCGGGCAACTGGAAGCGCTGTTTCTTCAGGATCAGTACAAGCTCACATCCTGGCTAACCTTAAACGGCGGAATCCGGTTGACGCACTTCGCCGGAACCATCAGCGAAAATGCGGCCGATCCGCGCTTAGGAATCGCGATCCGGATTCCACGCTTGCATTGGGTCGCGCGTGCCAGTTACAGCCGCTACTATCAGGCTCCGCCGCTCTCGACACTCTCAGGTCCACTGTTGGAATTTGCCACGACAGAGAACGTTGGATTTTTGCCTCTAAAGGGGGAGAGAGACGAACAGCACGAATTTGGCCTGACCATTCCGATCAAGTCCTGGACCGCTGATGTCGCCTACTTCCGCAACGGAGCCCGAAATTTCTTTGATCATGATGTGCTTGGCGACTCAAACATCTTTCTGCCACTCACGATCGATCACGTTCGAATTCGCGGTCTCGAGACCACGGTTCGGTCGCCTCGCATCTTCAACCGCGTGGACTTCCATCTTGCCTACTCGCATCAGTCCGCTGAAGGCACTGGGGGAGTTACTGGAGGGCTGACTGACTTCAGTCCGCCGCCAGACGGCTTCTTCTTTCTTGACCATGATCAACGCAACACGCTGAGCACCGGCTTGACGACTACGATGAAGTGGAGGAGCTGGATCTCTGCGAACTTCACCTACGGCTCAGGATTCCTGAATGGGAACGGGCCAGATCATCTGCCAAGCTACCGCACAATCGATCTCTCGCTCGGGAAATCATTCGGAGAGAGCTGGTCAGCGAAGGTAAGCGCCTTAAATCTGACGAACAAACGCTACTTCATCGACCTGAGCAACACGTTCGGCGGATCACACTTTGCCAATCCAAGAGAGATATCGCTACAAGTAAGGTATAGGTTTCACTACTGAGCGGGGTAACTCTGGACGCCACGACTGAATTTTGGATGATTCACCTGTGCTCCCCGAAACTTCATAGACACTGTCATCCCTCAGGCCGCCGCCCAGCTGTCAAGGTTGCCGTCTAAGCTGATGCGGCCTGGGGGATCTGCTTTTTTGATAACCAACGAAACAGCAGATCCCCCGCGCCGCAAGAACGAGGTCTCGATACGGAAAACAGACATCGCTGCGGCGCGAGGGATGACAGTTCCTAAAAATGACCGTGCACTCTGTAAATGCTCTAATCGAGATAGCGAGATAAACCACTCAAAGCAGGAAAGCGTCGGCAATTGAAAGCTCACGGATATGCATAGAACCCACTCGTTTCGCGTCCTTGCCTTTTACTTTGTGACCTTCGTGTTCGCTCTTTCCATCGGCTGCGCGAAGAAGCCTGAGGCCAAGCAGTATCCACTCCACGGCAAAATCATCTCCGTCGACAAGCTCGGGCGTCAGCTCATCATTGATCACAGCGCCATTCCCGGCTTCATGGAAGCGATGACTATGCCTTACTCGGTCACAGACAATGCCATGCTGGAGCAGGTTGGTCCAGGAGACGAAATTCGCGCTGATCTAAGAGTCGAAGGCGAGCGCATCGCAATCCAAAAGCTCGAAGTGATTAAGAAAGCTGCGCCGGGCAGCGCTATCGTTCCCAAGCCGATGCACATTCCGCAAACGGGAGAGCAGGTACCAGATTTTAAGCTCATCAACCAGAGCGGGCATCCCATACGCTTCAGCGACTATCGCGGCAAGACGCTTCTGATCACCTTCTTCTACACACGTTGCCCATTAAACGATTACTGTCCGCGGGTGAACGGCAACTTCGCTGCGCTCGATAGATCCGTGGCAAAGAGTCCGGCGCTATATGCAAAGACTCATCTGCTGAGCATCAGCTTCGATCCCAAGCACGACACTCCTGAGGTTCTGCGCAGCTATGGAGCTGCCTACACCGAACGGTACAGCAAGGAAGACTTTAAGCATTGGGAGTTCGCCAGCGCGCCCACAAGCGGGATGAAGCAACTCGCGGATTTCTTTGGCGTTTTCTACGAACAGGATGGTGACCGTATCACCCACTCCTTGAGTACCGCAATCATCGGGCCGGATGGAAAGATCGAAGCGTGGTATCCGGGGAATAGCTGGAAAACTGATGAGTTGCTGGCGGCGATTGGCGGAGCGACTACGGCATCATCCGAGCCAGTACCCGCCGCAAGCTTGCGACCTTCTTCGACAAGCCCGAAGCCGCGCTAGTGAGCATCGGATTCAACCTCAAGGGCCGATGGGCATCCTTTGTCTTGAGAGTCTGATGCCAAAACCAAAACGGAAAAGGGTGGGCCACCCGTCCAGTCACTTCTCACAACAAGACATAACACCGAACTCTGAGCCAAGCCGATTCGCCTGGTTCATTACGGCACGGTCAAAACCGTACCCCTCCGAAACGCAGCTCGTCTCTCCATCAGCCGTTCTGCGGTGAATCACCCTCTCAGTGCCTGCGTGGCTCCGTGGTAAAATTCAAGTCCTCTTCGTACTCTGCGTCCTCGGTGGTTGATTTTCTTTTGATGCTGCCCCATACGTCCAATCATCGAAGCCAAGTGAACCAACATTTCTATCCTGAAGGAGCACACAATCATGAGTACCGCAAGAAATGTACCCGATATTTCGATTCCCGATCAGCAACTCAATCAGCAAGTCCTGGCGGGCGACGCGCTCGGCGCTTTTGAGAAGTATTACGCCGAAGACGTGGTCATGCAGGAAAATGAAGAAGCGCCGCGCAAGGGCAAGGCGGTGAATCGTAAGTTCGAGCAAGACTTTTTTGGCTCAGTGGAGCAGCTCCACGGCGGCAAGGTGCTGGCCAGTGCGGTGAACGGCGACGTTTCCTTCTCGGAGTGGGAGTACGACTTGACCTTCAAGGGCGGCCAGCGCATTGTGTTGAAGCAGGTAGCGGTGCGCCGTTGGGCGAACGGCCAAGTGGTGCACGAGAAGTTCTATTTCAACAAAGGTGCGTAATTCACACAGAGGCACTGAAAAGCAAGATTCGGTGGCGAAAGCCAACCTTTCGATCAGTAACGCATGGTTCGGCACGACTGAAGGCAAACTCTGCCGGGCCATGCGCTCCAGTGATTCTTCAACCGATTATTTACTGGATCAATGCGGTTCGAGCAGATAGAAGATTTATTAACTCCCGATTCGTCGCTGGCACTTCCCCAATTCGGTTCTCTCCGGTTTGCCCGTCACTCGGACGCTATGCGCGCAGCTTGGGACGGTTTCCGTTTGATGAATAACTCATTCATTCCTCCTTCTTGTAATATCCGTTCGTGTACACAAACGTGGGCGAAGAGCGAACTAGAGCTGAATAATTCCTCGACGAACACCAATGGCGACAGCATGCGTGCGGTCGCTTGCACCGAGTTTCTGCAGGATGTGCTTAAGGTGCGCCTTAACCGTCTCTTCTGAGATGATGAGCGTTTCCGCAATATCGCAGTTGCGATTTCCGACCATCACCAGCCGCAGTACTGCCAATTCGCGATTCGTCAACGGTTCGTCTCCGAGATGCTCCGCCAGATGAGCTGCCACCTCCGGCGGAATGAACTTTCGTCCCGCGTGAACCCGCCGGATTGCTTCGACCATTTCCTGCGGCGGCATGGTCTTGAGCAGGTACGACTGCGCGCCGGCGGCCAGGGCTCGATGGATCTCTCCGTCACAATCAAACGTCGTTAAAATGATGATGCGAGCGTCAGGAAAGTGCGTTCGCAGCGCGATGGTCGCCTCAATGCCGTTTGTATCGGGAAGCCTAAGGTCCATGAGAGTGATGTCGGGCCTATGCCTACCGAAACACTCGACGGCCTCATCTCCGTTCGAGGCTTGCGCCACAACCTGCATGTCCGGTTGGCCGTTGATGACCGCAACGATCCCCTCGCGGATGAGAGGGTGATCGTCGACACTCAAAACGCTGATGCGACTTTTCATAACTACCCCTGCAGCGCTCAAGTCCCGATTTGGCAAATTTTGCTCGGCAGCATGGACTATGGGTATCTCTGGTTGCCGCTGGGGTAAATGCTCTGCCGGTGATTTGAGGGTGAAATCCCGGCGAAATCTGGAAAGGCATTGATTCGAAAGACAAAACGCCAGGAGTGCGAGGTTGTCGAATCCTCTTTCTCGTCTTTGTTAGGCAGGACGCCCTCGACTTCGCGCGGGAGTTGCTTGCAATCGGTGCGAGCCAGCCTATGTGTCATGCGAGGGTTTAGTACACTTTTAGCCCGTTCTTGTGGCTCCTATGGCAAACCTGCTTTCTAGTCGCGTCCGGTTGGGGGTGTTTGAACTTGACCTCAAGTCTGGAGAGCTGCGCTCACTTGAGGCACCCACGGCCAAGGCGATTCTTCTGAGGGAGCAGGTATTGCAGCTCCTGCAGCTACTGGTGGAGCGTGGCGGAAAGATCGTCACCCGCGAGGAAATCAAGAGCAAGCTGTGGCCGAACGATACGGTTGTGGATTTCGACCACAGCATCAATGCAACCATCAAGAGTCTGCGGCGCGCCTTGGGAGATTCTGCCGACAACCCTCGGTACATCGAGACCTTGGCGCGACGTGGCTATCGATTGATGGTCGCGACGGAGTACCTGGAGTCAGCGCCCGGAATCGCTCCCGTCGAGGCCGCCAGTGCACCGGGGTACCCTGAAGCGCGCGACCTTATTGGAAAGAAAGTCTCCCACTATCGTGTGCTCGAGGTTATCGGCGGTGGCGGCATGGGAATGGTTTACCGGGCGGAGGACCTGAAGCTCGGCCGCAGCGTCGCACTGAAGTTTCTGCCTGAAGAGCTGACCAGCGATGCCGTTGCGCTGCAGCGTTTTGAACGCGAGGCACGGGCCGCTTCATCGCTGAACCATCCGAACATCTGCACCATTCATTCGATCGAGGACCACGAAGCGCAGCCCTTCATCGTGATGGAGTTGCTCGAAGGAGAAACGTTACGTACCCGGATGGCCGCGCTTGAGCCCAAGGCTTTGCCATTCCATGAGCTCTCCGAGATCGCCATGCAGGTCTGCAGTGGATTGGAAGCTGCTCACCGGAAGGGGATCATCCACCGCGACATCAAACCGGCGAATGTCTTTCTCTGCAAATCCGGCGTGGCAAAGATCCTGGACTTCGGATTGGCAAAGCTTGTCGGCGACGTGGGGCTCGAAAAGGGAGAAGCAGCAAGCGCCACAGCCACCTCATCTGCCGACCATTTGAAAAGAGACCTTACGCGCACAGGCACCACGGCGGGAACCGCGGGGTACATGTCTCCCGAACAGGTGCGCCATGAAGAGCTCGACACTCGGACAGACCTGTTCTCGTTCGGGTTGGTGCTTTACGAAATGGCGGCCGGGCAGCGTGCCTTCACGGGCCCAACTGTCGTTGACGTTCACCAGGCCATACTGCACGAGACCCCAGTTCCAGCCAGGGTCCGCAATCCGATGTTGCCTCGTGGATTTGACGCGCTTCTGGCAAAGGCGCTCGAGAAAGACCGCGTGCAGCGCTACCCATCAGCTACCGCACTGAAAAACGATCTCGAACGGATCGTGCGCGACGCCAATCCGGCAAGGAAACGCGTACGGCAAGCGACTGCGGCCGTAACGCTGCTCGCACTCGTCGCCGTAGGGATCTGGCGCTACGACGTCTACCGCCATCGCATCACTCTTTCTCCGACAGACACCATCGTCCTGGCTGACGCCGACAACCGGACTGGCGATCCGGTCTTCGACGATGCACTGAATATCGCGCTGCGCTACGAAATGCAGCAGACACCCTACCTCAATATTCTCGGCATTGATAAGGCATATGCCACTCTGGCTCAACTCAAGCTTCCGTCGACCACTAAGATCACACCCGACGTGGCACGCCAGATCTGCGGCCGGACCAACAGCAAGATGGTGATCTCCCAATCGATCGCCGACGCCGGCAATGGCTACCACCTGGAGATGAGAGCGCTCGACTGCGGCTCGGGAGCAGCCTTGGGCAAGGAGCAGGACGATATCGGTAGCAGGAATGAAGTCATTCACGAGCTGGGAGTCACATCAGTACACCTTCGCGCGAAGCTGGGAGAGCCCGCAGATTCGCTGGCGCGCTTCAATCAGCCGCTGGAAAAGGCGCTCAGCGCTTCGCTCGAGGCTTTGCAGGCCGGCGCTGAGGGGACCAAACTCCACTACACAGGCGATGTAGCGGGAGCGCTCAAACTCTATCAGCGAACCGTCGAACTGGATCCAAATCTTGCCCTGACGTATGAGGGCATGGGCGTCGCCTACTTTTTCCTTAATAATCCCGAATTATCGGAGGCTTCTTTTACCCGTGCGTATCAACTGCGCAACCGATTGACCGAAAAGGATCGGTTGCATCTCGAGATCGTTTACTACGGCAATGTGATCGGGGCCTGGGAGAAATCCTATTCCTCCGCGCTTCGTTTCACACAAATATTTCCTCGGGATGTGTTTGCTCACCAGAGTCTCGCGAGCGCGTTAAGGCATCTCGGCGAGCCCGACCGCGCTGCTGACGAATCGGCTGAGACTGCACGGTTGCAGCCAAGCTCATATTATTTCGGTGAGGCGATACAGACCTCCAGGGTGGCAAGCAGGTTCATCGAGGCGAAGTCATGGCTCGCTAAAGCGGACGCCCTTAAGTTCGACAACCTATCAATCCAGTTAGAGAGACTGATGGTGCTATTTGCGACCGGCGACCGTGATGGCCTCGCAAAGTTCTTGGCGGAAGGAGAGAGAGGCAGTGATCGAAGAGTCATCTTGCTCAACCATGCAGTGATCGAGACTCAGCAAGGTCGCTTTCGCTCCGCCGAACGGCTGCTCCTGCAAGCTCTTGGGCTTCCATCGAAGGCACTAGAAGTTTTCTCGCCGGTTCCTCGCTGGGAACTTGAGAATGCCGAAGTCGGAAGGGTCGTGCAGGCTCAACGCTACCGAAGCGAGGCAGAGGAAGGAAAGTTAGCCCGGGATGACAAGCTTTGGCTGGCGCTCGCGCTCGCCAGATCGGGACGAACAGAGGAAGCCGGCAAGCTAGCAGACCAAATCAGCGCGGAAAGGCCCGAAGACACGCTCGTGCAGAATTACCTCGCCCCCACGATCCGGGCCGCGATCAAGCTACAGCAGCACGATCCTGCGGCCTCCATTGATCTTCTCCGCGGCACTGCCAAGTACGATCTGGCCTGGACGAACTCGTTCGACTATCTTTACCCCGCCTACATCCGTGGTCTCGCCTATCTGAAGCTCGGCGATGGCCGGTCGGCCGCAGCTCAGTTCCAAAAGATGATTGATAATCGCGGCCTTACGTTGCGTCATGTCATCGGGCCCTTGGCCTGGCTCCAACTCGGCCGCGCGCAGAAGATGATGGGCGATGGAGCCGCCGCACGGAAGTCTTACGAGACGTTCCTGGATTTGTGGAAGAACGCCGATCCCGACATTCCCATCTACCAACAGGCCAAGGCTGAGTACGCCAAGCTGCGCAAAAACTGAGCTAATCGTGGCTCCTGCAGCATGTTCTTTTGTGGCAGCCAGCGACCCCTCCGGAAGAAGAAGCTGTCCGGCCAACTGCCACCATCGAACGTAAGTGTCAGAGCAAACACACGGTTGACGGATTGAATCCGCAGCCAGCGTGACTTCACCACTTGATCAGCAAATTCTCAGACGGCCAGTCTTCGTCGCTTCGTTCAGGGCGTACCGATGGAACAGCATTAGTCCAGGGTGATCGGCGATCCGGAAGTAGTCCAGACGGGCACCGGGGCGATCAGTACCGCGAAGTCGGCCAGCGCTTACTGATGTCTTGAGGCGGAGTCCCCGGCAACTCTTGCATCCTGAGCTTGCCGAAGGATCATGTGGTTGGTTCTGGCTGTTTGTTGATGGGGTGGGAGAGTGCGGCGCGCAATTGGCTACCGCCAACCAGGACAACGAACGTTTAATCCGAAGAGGGCGCCACCCGTCCCAAACTGACACCGAGAAACAGACTGGGCCACCCGTCGTCTCACTCATCCGCTCTGGAAGCGACGCCCAGGTAATTGAGAAATCCGCGCACGAGTTCTTTTTTCAGCGTGCGATCGTCTTGCGGCCACAGTCCTTTGTACAGAGATGGATCCTGTGGCTGAACCACCAACTCGAAGAGAGTGCTGATCACCGTCATCAGGCCCAGGGCGACTGCCATCTTAGGCTGTGGGTGGTTGATTTCACCGCGGTGCGCCACGAAGAGATCGACGACTCGCCGGAACGTGCGCAGCTCGATGACCGAGACCTTCTTCCAGAACTCCGTGTGGGCGCGGCCGTGGACAAATTGCCGCATCGCCCTTAGCAGCGCTGCGTTTGCGCGATAGCTGACGACCATGGATCCGATGATTTGGTCGGCAAAGACCGGAAGCGGAATCTGCGCCGCCGCCTTCGACGTGAGTCCTACTTTGCTGCGCTCATCCTGGCGCTCCATGATTCCCAATATCGTCGTTTCCAGCAATTCATCTTTATCGCGAAAGCGTCGATAGACCGCCCCGGGAGTGAGTCCGGCATGATGGGCGATGCGCGGGATCGTCGCCCCGTCCACTCCGTGTTGCCCCAGAACCTCAGCGGCGGCTTTCAGCAGCTTGCGCTCGGATTCGCGGCTGCGCTGCTGCTGCGGCTCCAGTGTTTTCTTGGCTTTAGTCATAGCCATCGAATTGTTTTATACCAGCCTTCCTGTTCCTACCGGCCTTCTATGGCTCCATCAAAAAAATCTCTTGACTTGGGGAATAGTAAATGTAAATTCACATTTACACTAATGTAAATCGGCATTTACATCAGACTGGAGGTACTTCACCCGTGGCGACCATGCCGGTCGTGACTCCGCAACCCGCACCGCAAAAGCTTCCTCATCCGCTGAAGACCCGCAACTTTGTTTTGTGGTGGACAGGCGCGACGCTTTCGCTTCTCGGCGATCAGTTCTATGTAGTCGCTCTGCCCTGGGTAGTTCTCCAACTCACGGGCTCGGCAGTCGCAATGGGCATGGTGAGCATGTGCGCGGGAGTTCCTCGGGCAGTGCTCATGCTCATGGGAGGGGCAGTGGCCGACCGCATGTCTCCGCGCAAGCTGATGATGATCACGGCTACCGCGCGCGCACTTCTGGTGGGCGCCATCGGATGCATGCTGTGGGCCGGGCACCTCGCGATTTGGCATATGTATTGGCTCGCGACCGGCTTTGGAATTGCCGATGCATTTGCCATGCCCTCGGCTCCGGCCATGATGCGCTCGCTGGTCGAGCGTGAGCAGTTGCCGGCAGCCACTTCGGTTTGGCAAAGCACCGCGCTGCTGGCCGGCGTCGCCGCACCAGGTCCGGCTGGCGTGATCATGAAATCTCTGGGAGCTGCGTGGGCGTTTCTGCTGGATTCTTTCAGCTTTCTCTTTTTGATTGGTGCTCTATGGAAGCTGCCTGACATCACGGCCGCCAAACCGGGAACGCCGAAGCCAGGCGTCCTGAAGTCGATCAAGGAAGGACTCAGCTACGTGGTAAACGACCGGCCCTTACGCGCGCTCCTGCTTGTGGCCGCCGTTCTCAATCTTTTTCTCGCAGGTCCGCTGAGTCTCGGGTTAGCGTATATGGCAAAGAAGCGGTTCTCGTCCCCGGTGTCGTTTGGGGTGTGGATCTCCAGCGTCGCCGCGGGAACGCTGGCCGGAATGCTGCTGGCGGGAGTGATTCGCATGAAGCGTCGCGGGCTGGCGATGGTGGCGGCGACCGGCGTCCTGGGCCTGCTCACCAGCATCGTGGGTTTCATTCCGGGACTAATTCCGGTCGCGGCCCTGCTGGCCGTGATGGGATGCCTGAGCGGTTTCACCAATGTCCAGATCCAGGCATGGTTCCAGCAACGCGTCGATAGGACCGTGTTGGGACGAGTCGCCAGTGTAATGATGCTCTCAGCCTTTGGACTCATGCCGCTGTCGATGGCCGGAGCCGGACTGGCGGTCTCCTGGAGCGTGCAGGGAATGTTCATGATCGCCGGAGCAGCGGTGGCGATGGTCTCCCTTTTTGGAGCCACCCAGAAAGATGTCCGCGCGATTGAATAGGAGAGCGACGAGCTTACCCCGTAAGTAAGACACGAAGCGAGTGCGGGCCCGGAGTTAAAGCGCGAGAGCGGGTGGCCCGGCCTTTGTTACTGGTTCCACTATGGGACTTAGAAAAACGTCGGGTGCCCCATCGCGCGATGTTCGCGAGGGTTGGGATAAGATGAATGTTGATCGGCCCCGGTTTTATTTCCTTTTTCTATCGGAACGGCTTCCTATCGCCTATTCTGTCGTCGAGAACCTGGGGCCTGCATATTTGGTGGTGTCTAATAAGAAGTCAAAGGCGGAGTTACAGGCACCCTCTTATCGGACCCTCGCGAACATCGCGCGAGGATGGGCACCCTAAGTCTGGGAGTCTGATGCAGACACCCGAAACGGGAAAGGCTGGGCACCCGGCATGCGTTCCTATGAAGGGAAGAAGATCACCTCGCCGTCCCGCGGTTTCGAGGCCTAAGAAGGGGAACCAATATGGCTAATACTAGTTCTGCGGCGCACCTGCGGGTGGTCGAGGAAACGCCTGCGTACTGGAGGGTTGTGTTCGATTACCCGCCTTTCAACATCGTAGACGCCAGCATATTCGAAGCCCTACAGGATCTGCTCGCGCGAATGGACGCCAGCCCGAGCCTGCGGGTCGTCGTATTCGAAAGCGCAAACCCCGAGTTTTACCTTTCCCACTTTGATTTG